>JAAGKN010000007.1_pt1 | contig 100854 bp, 88 predicted proteins | sample 6206371 | NCBI WGS metagenome assembly JAAGKN01 (sample SAMN11533720, study PRJNA540317) | gut metagenome | isolation source: fecal pellets from male and female animal of same cohort | host: Peromyscus leucopus | place: USA:CA | collected 2017
GACAGCCGTCTCGCTATGACTGCCGCTGTTCGCCAGGTATTCAACGATAAGCCCGGTGAATTTGACCCCCGCAAATATCTTGGTCCCGCCCGCGATGAGATGACTAAGCTCTACAAGCACAAAATTGAAAACGTGCTCGGTTCTAAAGATAAAGCTGAATAAAATATCAGTTCATAACTTGTTTTGATTAGCAACGGCTGGAAAGCAATCGCTTTCCAGCCGTAATTGTATCCATGGGAAACAGATGTAGATACTAAGAGCCTGTCCCATTTTCGGTTTGACGCTGCAAATCTAAGGTGGGACTGGCTCTTACTTGCCTTTTCCGTGACAGGTGGGACAAGTCTGTTTGCCTTTGCCATATTTTATCCACGCGCCATATTCAGCACCTCCGCATGACGGGCATCCAAAGCGCCCCATCATAGTCATTGCACCCGGAGCGTCAAGATATCCGTTGCCATGGCATTTACGGCATACTATCTTACCAGTGCCTTTACAGGTTGGGCAAATATTACCCGCGATTGTAACGGGAAGCTCTTTTGTGAGCTCTCCTGCCACAAGTTTTACAGTCCCCTTAATAGGGTTATCTCCGGTATTGGGGGTAACCGTTACGATTAGTTTGCCATCAATATAAGAAGCTTCTATACCATCAGTAGCCTCAGCCTTAACAGAGCCGTCAGTGTCAATCTTTACTTCTTGAGTACCACCCTCTTTGCTGAAATTGAGCTTCTTTACCTCTGAGATTTCAAGTCGGGTTGCCTTATGACCTTGATTAATTGGAATAATGATACTTGAAGCACCACAGGTCACTACTATAGAGTCTGCACGGTTATCTTTACCGGTATTGGGTTGAGTCTTGATTGTTACAACCGAGTCTGCAACAGTCGTTTCCACCCACTCAGGGGCATGGGAAATGGCACAAGTGCCATCACTTCCGTTAATTACCACTGAATCAGTCTCAGCACCATCCGCAATTACAATTTCACTGACAGAGCTCGAAAGATTGAATTCTTTAGGTCTGCAGGATGTTGCACATGACAATAGAGTCAGCATGCACATTCCAAGAATAGGTTTTATACGCATAATTTAATAGATAAAAGGGTTATATGACTAAATTGATAATATTATATTATTTAAAAATAATCCAATAATTAACTTGATGAAATGTCAAAATAATTGATTGGAACTCACCATAAGTTTTACTAAATACCAATAGTGTCCCCAAAAAATTTGGACTAAAATAAAACGGAAGAAGATCTAAGGGAAAATCAATATCTTAGTAGTGAGCGGTCTAACTCATCTACTTCCATATTGCAAATATAGCATTTTCTGCACAGATAATCTCAAAGATATCTCGAGATTTGATAAAATCCATCATTAAAAAGTAAGGTACCGACAAGCACGCTGAGTGATTAATATGGCTCCTTTAGCAATTAAGGACTCACCTTTGAGATATGAGTCACTGTCGATCATTAGATTTCACACCATTGCTCCGCACCACCGGTTTTTAACTTAGTGAAATGTCAAAAGGAAATAACGATAGAGATTGATAAAAATCGGCCAATCTTGCAGCTTGACTCGCTGCAAGATTGGCCGATTTTTTATAATATCGAGGCTGTTTAACCTCCGAAGTTATCGTAATGGATGCTTGAAGGCTCTACACCAAGGTTATAAAGCATATTGTTGACAGCGGCACTCATCGGGCCGGGGCCACACATGTAGTATTCAATATCCTCGGGGTTGTCATGATTTTTGAGGTAGGTGTCATAAATCACTTGATGCACAAATCCGGCTGTATATTTCACGCCTGCTGCATCAGCTGCGGGATCGGGACGGTCAAGCGCAAGATGGAAGTGGAAGTTGGGGAACTTCTTCTCCAGCTCGAGGAAGTCGTTGAGATAGAACACCTCGTTGAGAGCGCGGGCGCCGTAGAAGTAGTTCATCACACGGTCGGTGGTGTTGAGTGTTTTGGTCATCCACATGATCTGGGCACGCAATGGGGCCATACCTGCGCCGCCGCCTATCCACATCATCTCGGCCTTGGAGTCGACAATGGGGTGGAAGTCTCCGTAGGGGCCTGACATGATCACCTTGTCGCCGGGCTTGAGGGTGAAGATATAGCTTGAGGCGATACCGGGCATCACATCCTGGAACCCTACCTGAGGTTTGGGTTTAAAAGGCGGAGTTGCAATACGCACAGTCAACATTATGCGGTCACCTTCCTCGGGATAGTTCGCCATTGAGTAGGCACGTACTGTTGTCTCGGTGTTTTCACACTTGAGCCCGAACAACCCGAATTTCTCCCATGCGGGAAGATATTCCTCGCCAATAGAGTTTTTGTCGATATCGACATTGTAATCCATCTCGTAGGGGGGAATCTTGATCTGGGCATATGAGCCGGGGATGAAGTCCATGTGCTGGCCCGGAGGCAGAGCCACGATAAACTCCTTGATGAATGTGGCCACATTCTTGTTGGATATAACCTCGCACTCCCATTCCTTGATGTCAAGAACTGAGGCAGGAACACCAATCTTCAGATTGTCCTTTACTTTCACCTGGCAACCGAGGCGCCAATGATCTTTCTGTTCTTTACGTGAGAAGTGCACCTGCTCAGTGGGAAGGATGTCACCACCACCTTCAAATACCTGCACTTTACACTGGGCACAGCTGCCTTTACCACCACATGCCGAGGGGAGGAAAATGCCTTGGTTAGCCAGTGTTGAAAGGAGTGAGCCTCCCGAGGGGGCCTCTACTGTCTTGTCTTCATTGATGGTGATGCTCACCTCTCCTGAGTGCACCAGAAATTTCTTTGCAATCAATAAAATTGCTACAAGAAGCAAGGTGATCAATAAGAAGATGCCCACGCCGGCAAGAAGAGTGAGTGAGGCACTTTGTGCCATAGCAAGCGTATTTAATGCTAATATTTTCATAATCTTATATCTTTATGCCGAGGAAACTCATGAAGGCGATACCCATAAGAGCTGTTACTATAAATGTAATACCAATGCCACGCAGAGGCTTGGGAATATCACTGTAGGTAGCTAGGCGCTCGCGTATAGCAGCGACAGCACATATTGCCATGAGCCAGCCTATACCCCATCCTGCACCTGCGCAGACAGCTGTCCCTACACTCGTAAAGTCACGCTGCTGCATGAAGAGCGAGCCACCGAGGATTGCACAGTTGACAGCAATGAGCGGCAAGAAGATACCAAGTGAGGAATACAGAGCCGGGCTGAACTTCTCGACAGCCATCTCCACAAGCTGTGTCATAGATGCGATTACAGCAATAAACATGATGAGCGACAGGAAGCTGAGGTCAACCTCGGCATATTCGGGGCCAAGCCATGTTAATGCTCCCGGTTGAAGCACATAAGTATTGAGAAGATAGTTGATGGGGAGTGTAATTACAAGCATGAAGGTAACTGCCACTCCGAGACCAAATGCTGTCTTTACATTCTTGGATACGGCAAGAAACGAGCACATACCCAGGAAGTAGGCAAATATCATATTGTCGACAAATATCGACCTGATAAACAAGTTAAAATCTTCCATGATAATTTTTCAGTGATAAAATGTTAATCTTCCTGGAGGTCTTTGTTTCGGCTGCGATGCACCCAAATGATGCAAGCAACGACAATGAGTGCCATAGGTGGCAAAATCATGAGCCCGTTATTGACATAGCCCATCTCATAGAAGCTTTCAGGGATAACCTTGAAACCAAGCAGGGTGCCGCTTCCGAGGAGCTCACGGAAAAAGCCGGTGATGACCAGTATCATAGAATAACCGATACCATTACCGATACCATCAAGGAATGAGGGCCAGGGCTTGTTGCCGAGAGCAAATGCCTCGAGGCGACCCATGAGGATACAGTTGGTGATGATGAAGCCGATAAACACCGACAGCTGCTTGCTCACATCGTAGGCGAAGGCCTTGAGCAGCTGGTCGACGATGACCACAAGACCGGCCACCACCACAAGCTGCACGATGATGCGGATATTGGTAGGGATGGTTTTGCGCAAAAGTGAGATAATCACATTGGCAAATGCAAGTACTGCAATCACCGAGATACCCATGACTATTGCCGGCTCAAGCTTAGCGGTTACAGCAAGCACCGAGCAGATGCCAAGCACCTGCACAATTACAGGATTGTCCTTGGAAAATGGGTTGAAAAGGACATTTTTATTTGAAACTTTGTCAGCCATAATTCTTAATCATTTAAGCGAGATATTCAACCTCATTTTTTATTAAGGCTCATTAGATATTCACTATAGGGGGTCAAGCAATTGTCAATCATTGAGCCTACACCCTTGGAGGTGATGGTACCACCGGTGACACCATCTACATAGTCAGCCTCGGGATTGACCGGCTTCTGACCGGCTTTGACAACCTCAATAGGGAGGAATTTGCCATCGACAAATACTTTTTTACCTTTGAACTCATCGCTGAAAAAGGATTTTTCGATTTCAGCACCAAGACCGGGTGTCTCACCCTGGTGTGCGAAGTAAGCACCATAAACTGTCGTGCCGTTATCGTCAAAAGCGAGATAACCCCAAATCGGGCCCCAAAGTCCCGCTCCATAGACCGGTATGATGTACTTAAGGTTGCCATCATCAAGTCGGCACACAAACACGGGAAGCTTGCGAGTTGCAGCCGGTTCCTTGACAGCCTTTGCCATATCGACAGTAAAGGCATCGCCGTCAACCTTTTCACCTTTTTCGTTAACCACGTATTGATCAACAATATACTTGTCAAATGATGCTACAACATCTTGATCGGGTGTAATGTTGGCCGATGCCAGAATCTGTTTCATCTTGTCGGCATCGGCATTGGCCTGCTGCTTATCGCGAAGTGCGAGCGATGTAAACGCCAGCGCAGCACCCACCACCACCACGAGCACAATTATATATATAATCGTATATGTATTACTCTGCTTATTCATAATCTTGGGCGGTATATTATTGATTTCTTATTTCGCTATTTTTGAGTCGACGCATACGGCGTGAGATATTGCTCTGCACTACGCAGTAGTCGATGAGAGGGGCGAAAGCGTTCATCAAGAGCACTGCCAGCATTGCACCCTCTGGGTAACCATTGTTATAGACTCGAATAATGATTGCCATCACGCCGATTAGGAAGCCATAGATATATTTTCCCACATTAGTACGGGCTCCGGTCACGGGGTCAGTAGCCATGAAAACTGCGGCAAAAGCAAAGCCTCCATAAAGCAACTGGTCAACGGGTGAGAAATATGAAGCCGGGTAAGTGGGAGTCTGAAATAAGTTGGCGACATATCCCATGATGAGGCCACCGGCAAATACCGACAGCATTATACGCCAACTTGCGATGCCGCTAAGCAGCAATATCAAGCCACCGATGAGTATGCACAAGGTTGAGGTTTCACCAAAAGAGCCGGGGATAAGTCCTAAGAAGGCATCCCAGGTTGAGATGGGTTCACCGACAATGCTTGAGGGTACAAATTCTCCACCGGTGTGGATTGCAAGCTGGCCGAGGGGAGTTGCACCAGAGATACCGTCACTGAAAGCAAAATCTTTACCAATACCGAGTATAGAATGATTGGAGACAAATACACTGTCACCACTCATCTGGCCCGGATAGGCAAAGAAAAGGAATGCACGAGTGATAAGGGCGACATTGAAAATGTTAAAACCGGTGCCACCAAACACTTCTTTGGCAAAAATTACTGAGAAGGCGGTAGCTACTGCAATCATCCACAGCGGAGTCTCTATAGGGCATATCAAGGGGATGAGGATACCGGTCACAAGGAAGCCTTCCTGAATTTCCTCTTTTTTCCATTGAGCTACAATGAACTCGATACCAAGACCTACAACATAGGCAACTACAATGCGAGGCAATACTGCCAAGAAGCCATAGAGCATAATGTCCCAGAACGGAAATTCTCGGGCACCGGCACCGAGGAGGTTTTGATAACCGGTGTTATACATGCCAAACAGCAGGCAAGGCATTAACGCCAGGACAACAATAATCATCACTCGCTTGGAGTCGATATTGTCATGAATGTGTACACCACTGCGGGATGTGGAATTGGGAGTAAACAAGAATGTCTCAAATCCATCAAACACCGAGTGGAAGGCATGCAACTTACCACCCTCTTCAAAGTGTGGCTTGGCACGGTTTAATAAATTTCTTAATCCTTTCACTTTAATTATTATTATATGTGAGTGAATTTAATATTTATACTTATGTCTATTCAAGTTCCTTACGCATGTAATCAAGCCCTTCGCGCACGATTTTCTGAACTTCAATCTTGGAAGCGTCGACATATTCACACAAGGCGAAATCCTCGGGTGCAACCTCATAGATGCCGAGCTGCTCCATTTTGTCAATATCCTTGGCGATTATGGCTTTAATCAGATATTCAGGAAGGATATCCATCGGGAACACCTTGTCATATTGTCCCGATAATATCATAGCTCGCTTACCGCCATGGAGACGTGCATCGGGCGAAAAACGCTTCCCGGGGAAAAGATGTGAAAGGAAAGTAGGGCTCTGGCTCATCTTTGAAGCACCTATAGCTGCCCACCCCATAAACTCATCGACATCATCTCCCTCACTTATCACGGTTATCTGTCGATAAGGAAAATGGAGAAATCCGTCAATCGACTCTTTTACACCTGTGAGCACATTGCCGCTGACCATGCGAAGATGGCATCCGCTATTGACAAGATTATTTTCAATTACAGGAGCGATTGCTGCGCCTTCAATTGTAGTAACAATACATGGCTTTTTAACCTCAGGACCTGTGACAGCAACTGCTGTCAAGGTGTCAAGTTCACCTGTTAGCAGAAGACGGCCAATACGGTTCACAGTAATTATATCGAGACACCATATTGTCTCGCCCTTGTTGACGGGAGCGATGGCAGCTGCTTGGACTCCGGCGTTACCCGATGGATGAGGTCCCTTAAACATGACACACTCGCCACCATCAATATGCTGCGGGCCACCCTTCTGCACTCCTATAAATACATTGCCGGGGGTGAGACGCTTAAGAGCTTTGATACCAGCTTCTACATATTTTGAGTCGACATATTTCAATATGGATACTGCAAGTGGCGCCGAATCAAATGTTGTAACAAATATATCACGAGGAGTCTTGTCGACATCAGGCACAATATCATAGGGACGTTGGCGCATAAACGACCACAATCCGCTATTCTGAAGCAACAATTTAAGAGTTGTGTCATCGGTTAAAGCCGACTTTACATCAAGTGGTTTTTCAATTGCAGTTGCATCAGCCGCAACATCAATAACGACACGCAACAATTTACGGCGCTCACCTCTCACCACTTCATCAACTGTACCGTTGACAGGCGAAACGAGCTTAACTTCAGGATGATTTTTGTCAAACATCACAGCTTGACCCACACTCACAGTGTCACCCGGCTTAACCGAAACCTTAGGCTGGAAACCGGGAAAATCATCAGGGCACACAGCAATCTTGCCAACCTTGACAAACTGAGGGGTAAAGTCAGTTACCTCACCTTTAAGCTTGAGGTCTGCGCCCTTTTTTAGATTAATTTTTCTCATTGAGTAACGTTGAAAATCAATATTTAATGCGCAAAAAATGCCACAAGAGAACTTGACCTCTCTCAATAGCTCTGCAAAGTTAAGCTAAATAATCATTTTTAACAACTATTATATCACATTAATCAGAGAAAAATAGAAAAAAATTGAGCGTAAAATCCATTTATCCCATGACCTGTAGTAAATAAGATGATAAAGCCGGGATGACGATTACTCGCTCCCGGCTTTATTGTACAATCTTTGTAGCTGTCACAGCTAAAGATGCCAAACCTAACATAAACCATTTATTTGCAACCTAAATGCAAAAATCTAACAATCTATACTAACCCAAAAATTTTTACCATTAATTACTTTATAATGTAGTTATAAGTAATCTTCTCTACTCTAATTGCTAAATTTTACCAATGCAAAATTACAACCTTGTATCGGGCACTACAATACAGTTGAGTGAGAATATGAATGGTAATTGAGATTTGTAAAATTTATTTTATTGATAGTCAACAATTTGAAAATTATTAGTATGAATTATAATATAAATATGTTTCAAGGTATATGTGGGTAAATAAGCCAAATTATACTCGCATTAACCTCAATTGAGAGAGCTTATTTTCATGATGTCTTCTTCAAACGTGTCACGATTTATAGCTCGATTTTTGAGCTTGTTTCTATAGGTATATATCGTGTTGATTGAATAGTTGAGCACCTGAGCAATCTTCCCGCTGTCCTCGATGCCGAGTCTCATGAATGCAAGGATACGCAGGTCGGTATTGAGTTTTTCGTTCTCGCCGAGCTCTATCTTTCCATCTTCGACTAAAAGCTCATTGACTTTGTCGACAAATGATGGATAGATATGAAGGAAAGCGTCGTCAAATACCTCATAGAACTCACGCGATTGTTCCTCAATAAATTTTCCTGATCTTGTCATCTTGTGGAGCTCTTCAACTTGTCCGGCACTGATTTTACGATCGGCAATTTTACAGAATTGATTGAGTTTATCCATGTAAATTGAGCAGAGCGAAAGAAATTGACTGATGTAGGTTTCTTTAATTTCATTAGCTGACGTGAGGCGGTCTCTCAGCAATGCCATGCGTCGCATATCCTTTCTGATGTAAAGCAATGCAACTGCCAACACTGCAAGCAACAACACCATGATTGCAATGACAAAATATATGCGAGCCCGCTGCTTGTCGAGCTCAGCTCTATGGGCGTCCTCAATGAGAGGCATTGATTCTGACGTCTGTATCATACGCATTGTCGCATGGCCTTCAACAGCCACCTGCAGCGCGTACCTCAAATAAGCATGTGCGCGTTCTACGTCACCGGCTTCAAATAACACCCGGCCTAATTCTTGCAGCGAATTAACCTCAAGGGTTGCGCTGCGTGTGTCACTGATGGCCGACAAAGTGAGATAATAGATGTATTCTTCTTTATTATTCTTTATCTCTGCTATATTACTTAGGTTATGCGCAGCGCGTGCATAGATATTGTCGGTCTCGTCAAGGGTGTTAAGCAACTCGTCAAGCACAACCTTTGCCTTGGTGTATTCATGCTTGTAGATGAAATACTCACCAAGATTAAGCTTGTATTTGGCGCTGTTTTGTGGGAGGGATGACAGCAATGACAGCTGCGACTCATGAGCAAGCCTGTCATAATGAAGGTTTTCGTTGGGGTAATTGACATAAAACGAGGATAGATATGAAAACATCTGCCTACCCGAGTCATAATAGAGTTGCTTCATGGCCGGAGACATATCTACGGTATCAATTGCCTGGAAATCTTCGAGTGCATCTTTAATAAATCCCACTACCGGAAACACGGTTGCCCTTCTCAGTTTAAATGCGGCAGAGAGCGAGTCGAGGGCAAGCTCGGCTGATATGTCATATCCAAGGGTATAATAAAACATGGCCGAGTCGATATTAAAAGAGTTGTAACCGTCGGCGAGTTTCATGAGGTTTTCGAGCCACACCTTGTCATGGGTCGAGCGCCGGGTCATTGACTGCTTCAATGAGTCAATAATCACATTGCGGCTATCGATATATTGCTGCCGGTTTTCAAGCTCGCGGTCGAGACGATGTAGTTGAGTCTTTACATCATCTTCATTAATTGCTTGAGCTTGAGACAAGCAACAGAAAAACATGATGAATATAACAATATACTTATTAGTCATTTTATTTAAGATAATTTACTAAAGAATTACGCTCAGGCACAAATTTAGTAAATTTCCCTCGCAATCAATGTGATTGAGGCAAAAAAATATCGGGCATTATCCTCAAATGCAGAGATAATACCCGATAAATTGATAGGGATTACGGCAAGACATTGGTGTCCTGCGAAATATTTTTATTCCTGCACGAGCTGTACGAGGAGTTCTTTCTCATCTTCGGGGTTAACCTGAAAATCAACTTTACCTTCACGGGCAAGCCAACCGAAAGCGGCATACAATTCCTTGTCTTTAAGCTTGGTTGCTTTCTTAAGCTGCTTGGTTCCCATTACATCTGCATCATTAAGGGCATTCCACACGAGACCTGCCCATACTCCGATAGTTTCAGTGTTCATTGTAATAATAAATTATTGTTAGACAATAAGTAAATATTTTACTTAAAAACATTGCAAATTTACGAAAAGTTTGCAAACAATTAACATTTTTAGTTAATAAATTTTATACATTTTTAATCAATCTAATATAATTGGCTGATATTTAAGCAATTACAAAGCTGTATTTTCTCTCAAAATATTAAATATTTGACTATAAATATATAATTATGTATCTTTGCATGACTTAAAGTGCAACATCGGTTGTTTATCTTGATATGGAAGGAACAGTAATTAAAAGTACCGGTAGCTGGTATGTCGTAAGCCTTGCTGACGGACGTGAAATCAAGTGTAAGGTGAAGGGCAACTTTCGCTTAAAAGGTCTGCGCACGACTAATCCTGTTGCTGTCGGTGATCATGTGACAATTACAGCCGATAATGATGATGTTGCATATATTGTTGGGGTAGCTCCCAGGAAAAATTATATTATCAGACGCGCAAGCAATCTGTCAAAGGAGTCTCACATTCTGGCAGCTAACCTTGACCAGGCGCTTCTGATAGTCACCTTGTTTCACCCCACAACATCAACTACATTCATCGACCGTTTCCTTGCTACTGCCGAGGCTTACAATGTTGATACCATTATCGCCATTAATAAGGTTGACCTTCTCTCCTTGGCAGAAGATACTGAATATCTTGAGGCTATTTCCTATCTCTATCGATCAATTGGCTATAAAGTGATAGAATTATCGGCAAAAAATAATGTAGGCATTGACAAGCTGCGAGAGTTGCTCAATGGCAAAGTGACTCTGATTTCAGGAAATTCAGGAGTTGGAAAGACAACCATTATCAATCATCTGATACCGGGACTCGACCTGAAGACTGCTGAGATATCGTCAATTCATGACACCGGGATGCACACCACCACATTCTCTGAAATGTTTGAGTTGCCCGGTGATGAAAAAAGCTACATTATTGATACCCCCGGTGTTAAAGGATTTGGGACAATCGATTTTGACAAAAATGAGGTTTCCCATTATTTCAAAGAGATATTCAAGATTTCAGAAAACTGCAGGTATAATAATTGCACCCACACCCATGAACCGGGTTGCGCTGTGAGAGATGCGCTTGATAATAATGAAATTGCGCAATCGCGTTACGCATCCTACCTCAGCATACTCGAGGACGAAAGCGGTGATAAATATCGCAAGCCATTTTGAGAGATGCTATGGCTAAGCTATTTCTGTTTAACCCTGAAAATGACTCGGCCCTGGCATCACAAGGGGGCAATTACACCCCTTCAAAAGGAGCTCGCCGGCTTCACGATGATGGAGCACTACTGCCATTGTGGTGGGCCGGTGAAGATGATTATGTGCTTGGCATAAGCGGTCATGACACCGATGCACTTAAACATCGCTTTAATCTAAAAGCTGAGATTGTTGAGTCGGCCAAGGGGATTGAAATTTCACAATGCTGCCCTTGGGGATGGAGTAAAAATGCCCGACATCAATTTCTCAAGGCTGGTGTTGATAGCCGTGTTTTGCCTGATGATGAGTGCATTGAGAATATGCGGCAACTGAGTCACAGGCGCACCACAATAACATTGATGGAAAGATTGCACTCAGCAGGTATATTTAAAACTTTGCCTGCTGTGCCAATTGAAATTACAAGCATCAATCAGCTACCCAAGGGGAGAGTGTATATAAAACTGCCATGGTCAAGCTCAGGCCGCGGGGTGATGGCGTGTGATACAACTAAATTGTCGCCTGCGTCACAAGGACGCATAGAGGGGATGATACATCGTCAATGTAGTGTCATTGTCGAGCCCGCTCTTGACAAGGTTGCAGATTTTGCAATGCTGTTCTATGTGGACAGTGCCGGTTGTCAATTCAAGGGATATTCATTATTTAACACCGACCACTCAGGTGCATATCTTGGCAACATTGTTGCCCCACCTTTCTATATCAAGAATCTTGCTTCACGATATATTGATACTGATATTGCAGAAAAGTTGATTTATTTCTATCAAATAAATCTGCACGAAATTTATGGGCACCATTATGAAGGATGGCTTGGAATTGATATGATGATGTATCGTGACGACACCGGGCATTACGCCATATCACCTTGCACTGAAGTCAATATGCGCATGACAATGGGTGTCGTGGCTCTTTATCTGAGTCAAAATAAATCGCTTGTGCCCTACTTCCCGACTTTATATTCGGTCAATAGCGCAAACAATATAACCGAAGACGGGATTGACCTGCTACCGCGAGGTCAGCAATTTGCCTTCACCCTCAACAGCCTCTAAAATTTCAACAACGCACGATATACACGGTGTAGCGGCAGTCCCATTACATTATAATAGCTGCCCTCGATGCTCTTAATCGCAGCCGCACCTATCCACTCCTGGATGCCGTAAGCGCCGGCCTTGTCAAGAGGATTATAAGTCTCGACATAGTAGTTGATTTCTTCACGGCTGAGATGAGCGAAGTGTACTTTAGAGACGACCTTGAAGGTTTCCATCCTGTGTTTTGTGAACACACACACTCCGGTTATGACTTTTTGCACTTTTCCTGACAGGGCCCTCAGCATCTTGCGGGCATCTTCGGCATCTTTGGGTTTTCCTAATATCTTATCACCGAGTATCACCACAGTGTCGGCCGTGATATAGAGGTCGTTCTCCCCTATCTGCTCTTTATAGGCATCGGCTTTTAATCTTGCCAGATAAAGGGGTACCTCATTGTTGGACATATCGGCAGGAACGGTCTCCTGGACATCCAAAATCTCAGGGATTTCAAACTTAATATCAAGCATTGCCAACAGCTCGCGACGACGAGGTGAGTGACTTGCGAGTTTTACATTATATTTAGATATTTTCTCAAGAGGAAATTTCATAGTCGTTGTAATTGTCAGTTTAAAAATTGGTTACCATCCAAAAGCATCAGCGTGATTGAGCCACTGCCCGCGCGCTCTGAGCAATTGCTCGATAATATCACGTGCCACGCCATATCCTCCATCGACCGCTGAGATATAGTTGGCAATCTCTTTGATGTCAACAGCTGCATCACGGGGCGCAACTCTTAATCCTGCAATCGACATAATCTCATAGTCGGGGATGTCATCTCCCACGTAGGCTACTTCATCGGCTGTCAATCCGTTATCACTTAACCATTTATTGAATACCGGTAATTTTGTTGACACTCCGATAAAGACATCTTTGATGCCAAGGCTATTATATCTTTTAATTATTGAGGGCACTTTCCCGCCGGTAATAATGGCGATTTTTATTCCCTTTTTCACAGCAAGCTGCAAGGCATATCCATCCTTGATATTGACCATGCGCATCGGGTCGCCATTCTCACTCATGGGAATTGTCGAGGGTGACAAAACGCCGTCTACGTCAAAAACTAATCCTTTAATCTTAGTTAGATCATAATTAATTTTGCTCATTGTCAGGAGTTTCAGGATTATACATATTATATATTGACCGGGAGAGAATACGGTAGAGATTGCGATAGGCTTCAGAGTCGATGCTGTTGATGTGACCGGTTATGACCTCAGTGTCACCTCTCCGGGCGGGCCCTGTCTGGCCATCATAGGCTCCGGTCTCAAATGCCTTGTTAATTGTTTCCACCAAAAGAGGTTTCATCATCTCAAAATTCATGCCATCATCCTGGAGCAACTCGGTTGCTACAGCCCATAGATGGTTGGTGAAATTACATGCGAATACAGCTGCAATATGCATCTTACGTCGCATGTCGCTATCGGCAAATGTGACATTTCCCGATAATGAACTTGCCAACGATTTTATCTCCTCCAGAGCCTCAAGGGTATCTCCCTCAATGAAAACAGGTATATTGCTGAAAGGGAGTTTGCGGCCGCGGCTGAATGTCTGCAACGGATAGAGCACCCCTCTGCGTCCGGGTAATGGTGCAAGGGCATCTATTGGTACACCGCCCGATGTGTGAAGCCAAAGTGCCTCGTGTCGGGGCAACTTGTCAACTATCTCTCCAATAGCGTCATCTTTCAGTGAGATTATATAGATGTCGGCTTTTGAAATAGAGCTGATATCTTCGGTTATGTCAACATTATATTTGATTGTTGTAGCAAGCAGAGATGCGCGTGAAATATTTCTGGCATAAATTTGAGACAAGTGGTAACCTTTGGCCTCGGCTATCGCCGGTGCCAGACTCCATGCCACATTTCCGGCTCCTATTACAACAACATTCTTCATTGTGTCACTCAGTCATTTCTGTACCTGCCGATATGCACCGATTCCCACTTGAGCTTCTCGAGATTTTGAGGACGTCGTTTCTCATCCTTGTGGCCGATTGACACGATGCATATCACCGGAAACTCATCAGGTATACCTGTAATCTCTCTTACAATCTCTTCTGATGACTCATTGTCGGCACTAAAGCGTCCTCTCACCTGCACCCAGCATGAGCCGAGCCCAAGGTCAGCAGCCTGAAGTTGAATATAGCTGGCGGCAACAGCTGCATCCTCGATATAAGCTTCATCTTTAGCTTCATCCATAGCTATAACGATAGCGAGCGCACAGCCGGCTATAGAAGTAGCATAATTGGACTTGCAATGGCTCAAGCGCTCAAGGTCATTTTTATCCTCGATGATGACAAAGTGCCAGGCACGGGAATTTTTTGAAGTAGGAGCAAGCAACGCGGCCTCAAGAAGCGACTGTACATCCTCAGGGGAAAGTTGCTCAGAAGTGTATTTACGTATTGAGCGACGGTTTACAATAAGATTATGAAAAGATTCCATGGTAAAAAGTTTTTCAGTATTTAGTCACATCTTCACCGGCAGCGATGAGTGATAATCAATCGATGAGGCTCTTATAATCAGCGACGAGTCACCCAGGCTCCGGGATATTTCTTCTGTATTTTGGATGAAGAAGCTATAGCCTTGGCTGAGTCCTCGGTATCGGCACTGGTGATAATCACGCGGTATCGGCCTTCCTGAGGCAAAATCTTAAGAGCACCGTCGCCATTAGTCTTAACCCATTTTTGAGCTCGTGTCAAGGTGGGCAGCGAGGCTACCACAACACAATATTCACCTTTTGAGCTTTTCTCCTGCGAGATGGCATTAACAGCCCTAGGTGCTTTATCATTAGCTACAGACTCCTCTTTTTGTGACGAGTGTCTGGCCATGAATTTCTGATACCAATTTCGCCCTATCGTGTCAACGAGCTGGCTTGATTCATATCTGGAAGAGGGCTTGGCAATTGAAAGCTCGCCCTTAATAGTATCTTCACTGGAGATAAAACAGTCAGTCACATCTTTTAAGGCTGCCCCGGGATTAAGCGACGCCATAATTGTAGTGTCGTCAATGATATTGGGTGTAGAGCATAATATGCCGACACCAAATAAGATTGCTATAGCAGCTGCAACTCTGATGATAGCCTTATGAATGGGGATATAGACAATATTACCCGGCTTGCTGTCTACCTCAACTTCATTGTCAAAGACAACGTTTTCATCATTTCGGGCAGTTACTACCTCGGGGAGTCCGCGGAAGCGCAACGATGCTATATTATCATTTTCGGGACAGAACAGCAAGGCTCCGTTTTGAGAAGCAGAGAGTTTGCCTACACGCCCCACCTCGAGTGTCTCACCATTGGCAAGAACGGTTTTAATCTTGATGACATTCTCATTGATAGCGGCAACAGCCATATCATATCCGATACCATCGCGTCGGGATATACTTGCTGCCAAAAGGCCATCATTGTGAGTGATATCAGAATTAAATCTCACTGAGCGATGAGGGGGAATTATACGCCCCTCTCCCACCCTTGCGGGCTCAAATGCTGCAATAAAAGCACCGAGACCCGGCACAATTACACAATCGTGACGGATTACGAGATATTCTATGTGGCGCAGCATATTTTTCATGATGCAAATTTAACAAAAATATACCACCTGACCAAACCAAATTTGATTACAATTCAGCTCCATGCAGTTAACTCTCTGATAATTCAGTCTCAAAAAGTTATTAACAAAAATTGGGCACCGTCACCATTTCTGGTTCCGATGCCCAATGCAAGCTATGAATTAGGACTTAAAATGAAAATTCAGTGTTTACTTGCCTACATGCTCATAACGGAGAGTGAGGGTCGGCTGGTCACACACCTCGGCGGGGCCAAAGTACTGGATCGGGCCGGGATAGAGATAGAGGGTGTGAGTAGCCCAATCGTCACGCTGTGAAGCAAACTTCTGGAAAGCAGGGCCATCGAGCTTCACGAGGGCTTTCTGGATTACAGGCTTCATCTCACCGTGACGACGCTCCATATTCATCATCATTGTGATAGGAATACCACCGGGAACCCACTGTACTGAGGGCTTAATGAGGTTGCGGAGGCTTGACATGTAGCCGGTAACACCTGCGTTGATGAGGCATGCGGCATTGAAACCGAGGCCATAGCAGTAGTCGGCGTCGAAGTTGGAGGGATCGGCGCAACGGCCTTCGTAACCGAAGAAGTGATGCAAAGCTGCAAACTTGCCATTGTAGCTACCCTCGGCACGCATCTCCTCAAGACGACGTGCTACCATCTCTGACAGAAGCTTCTCAGTCTCGATGAGTGACACCTGAACATTGCCGTGGGGGTCACGGTCGAGTGTGAGCTGACGGGCAACACCGTCGGGGAGCATGCCATATACGCGGGCATTATCGGCGCTGAGGTTATCAAGCACCCACTGCTTCTTGTTTTCCTGCTTGGCGAACTCATCAGCCTTGGCAGCGAGGAGGTCGTTGAGCTCAGCGATGAGCTTCTTGATAGAGGGGATAAACTCAATAAGACCTTCGGGAACGAGGACTGTACCGTAGTTGTTGCCGTATTTTGCGCGTGTTGCTACAATATTGGCGATATAGTTGACGACGTCGAGAAGTGTCATATTCTTCTCCTCAACCTCCTCAGAGATGATGCAGACGTTGGGCTGGCACTGGAGGGCGCACTCAAGGGCGATGTGGCTTGCCGAGCGGCCCATGAGCTTGATGAAGTGCCAGTATTTCTTGGCCGAGTTGCAGTCGCGCTGGATGTTGCCGATAACCTCGGAGTAAACCTTGGTGGCGGTGTCGAAGCCAAACGAAGTCTCGATAACATCGTTCTTGAGGTCACCGTCGATAGTCTTGGGGCAGCCGATCACCTGCACACCGGCATTGATGCTCTTATAGTATTCTGCGAGTACTGCAGCATTGGTGTTAGAGTCGTCACCGCCGATAATGACAAGTGCTGAAATATTGAGCTCACGCAGAATCTCGAGACCCTTGTCAAACTGTTCTTTCTTCTCGAGCTTGGTACGACCGGAACCAATGATATCAAAACCACCGGTGTTGCGATACTCGTTGATTACCGCTGAAGTGAGTTCCATATATTGATGATCAACAAAGCCACCGGGGCCCATGAGGAAGCCATAAAGACGGCTGTCGCGGTGTATCTTCTTGATACCGTCAAAAAGGCCGCTGATCACATTGTGTCCACCGGGTGCCTGACCACCTGAAAGGATTACGCCGACATTGATGGGACGATTTTTCTGAGCGGGAGCACCTTTTTCAAAACGGAGCTCGGGAAGACCATAGGTGTTGGGGAACAGGGCTTTGATTTCGTCTTGATTAGCAACCGATTGAGTGGCCTCTCCGGCAACAGTTTTTACCGAGCCGGTAAGGACAATAGGCAATTTGGGCTGATAAGCCGCACGGGCTTTCTGCAGTGCACTTTTTTTCATATTAAAATAGACAATATATATGTTTTGATTTTGACGTAATAGTTTACGAGTGCAAATATCGTAATTTTTTTTCACTTTGCAATGATAATTATTCAAAACATTTGTAAATTTGTGGGCAGATATGAAAGTGGTCATGAAACAACTGTCGATTTTGACGATAGCGGTATTGCTATTGTCAGGATTTTTACGTTTTCACCACCACGACAGTGCGGGTATTTCCCATGCCATAGTCTCAGAGTTAATCCATCATTCATTGTATCATTCCGACTCTGAACATAACGACTGTGGCAGCAACAATTTATGCCATCATCATCAAGGCAAGAGCAGCTGTAACGGAGATTGCACCCACACCATCAACATCATTGATCAACTTTATAATTCATTTAATAACGGGTTTGTCCAACCCTGCCAGTTGTCAGTAGACAGGACTCCGGTCTATGAACTATCTTCACCAATACCGGTTTATTCCTCTATTGGCGACTATTTAAATCCTTATATTAAGCATCTCAGGCGCAGAGGGCCACCCTGTTTCATCGTTTAAAGCAATATTTATTACCAAAACATTCAAAAGCTAAATTAATGATGAAAACACTTAAATATATATTCATATTTACCGCTTTGGGATTATGGTCATGCAACTCGGGTGGTAAAGAACATGGTCATGACCATGAGCATGAGACCGAACATGAACATAGCGAGCACGCTGAGGGGCACGACCATGAGCCCAAGCATGGAGCCGGCATCAATGAAATAATACTTGAGCCTGAGATGGCCAAGCGCATGGGGGTGGAAACTGCCAAGATACAGCCCGTTGCTTTTTATGAAGTCATCAGAATAAATGGTCAGATTGTTACGGCACCTACCGAGCAGGCAGTCGCTGTAGCCCCATCGGCGGGTATCATTACCCTCAGGAGCAACGTGGCTGTGGGCAACGCAGTCGGTGCCGGGACTCAGATTGGGAGCATAAAGATGAACGAGATATCAGGAGGTAATACCAATGAGACATCCCGGGCAGCCATAGCCTCGGCCAAGCGAGAGGTAGCTCGCCTTAAACCGCTTCTTGCCGAGGGACTCGTTACCACCAAGGAGTATAATGATGCACTTGCAGCCTACGAGTCGGCACTCACCACCTACAGCCCTAAGGCAGCTTCAGGTAACGTCACTTCTCCTATGGCCGGAGTAATCTCAGAGGTGCTCGTTAACCAAGGTCAATATGTTGAGGCCGGCCAGCCTATTGCAAATATTTCCAAAAACTTGAAATTGACCTTGCGCGCCGACCTTCCTGAGAAATATTTCCCCCAGCTTAAAAACATCAGCTCAGCCAACTTCCGCCAATCGGGAAGCGATGTAGTGGTGAGCCTTGCCGAGTTTGGCGGCAGCCTTACATCGGGTTCCAAAATGACAACAGCTCAAAATGGATATTTCCCTATCTACTTTACTTTTAACAATGCAGGCGCTATTCCCGGCTCTTATGTAGAGGTGTATCTCAAAGGTGCCCCTCGTGATAATGTCATTGTAGTCCCTGTATCGGCACTTACCGAGCAGCAGGGTGAAAAATATGTCTACATCAAGCTTGATGCCGAGGGCTATGAGCGTCGATTGGTAAAAACCGGCGGCAACGACGGCCGCAATGTTGAGATTTTGTCAGGCATCAATGCAGGCGACGAGGTGGTCACCAAAGGGGCTACAATCGTGCGTCTTGCTGAAAACTCAGGTGCTGTACCCGCAGGTCACTCCCATAACCACTAAGAGCTAAAGTCATGCTGAACAAAATATTACACACATCACTTATAAACCGGGTGGTGGTGCTTATACTTGCCGCACTCATCATGGTTGCCGGAGTCATCACTCTCACCCGCACCGAGGTTGACATCTTTCCCGACCTTAATGCGCCCACAGTTGTAGTAATGACCGAGGCGCGAGGATACACCCCTGAGGAGGTGGAACGCATTATATCCTACCCCCTTGAGACCGCTGTTAACGGTGCAACCGGAGTGAGACGAGTCACCTCATCATCAATGACCGGATTTTCTATTGTCAAAGTGGAATTTGACTGGGGTACCGATATCTATCAGGCACGTCAGACAGTTACCGAACGTATTGCAGCGGTTGCCGAAGACTTGCCAAAAGGTGTAGGTGTCCCCACGCTGGGACCTCAGTCATCAATTCTTGGCGAAATGATGATTATTGGCCTGACGAGCAAAAAAGTCAGCCAGGCCGACCTCCGCACAATAGCTGACCGCACAATACGTCCACGTTTGTTGTCAATAGGCGGCGTGTCACAGGTGGCAGTCATAGGTGGAGAGGTAGTGGAATATCAAATATTACTCAATCCATCACAGATGCGACAGAAAGGGGTCACCCTTGATATGGTCAGAGAAGCTGTCGACTCATATAACAACAATGCCTCGGGCGGAGTGATATATGAATATGGTAATGAATATCTCGTGAAAGGTGATATTGCCACAACTTCGATTGATGACCTCGCGGCAGTTGTGGTCAAAGGTGATGGCGATACCCCGATAATGTTGACTGATGTTGCGCGTGTCGAGATTGGCAATCAGTCTCCCAAGCTTGGTGTTGCCTCAGAGAAAGCAGAGCCGGCAGTGCTTGTCACAGTCACAAAACAGCCCGGGGTGGGTACCGTGCAACTTACTTCAGCCATAGAAGATGAGCTTGAGTCAATCAAAACGTCAATCCCGGCCGATATCAACATTTCAACTGACATCTTTCGCCAGAGCAACTTTATCAATACATCAATCAGTAACCTTCAGGAGTCATTGCTTGAGGGGGCACTGTTTGTTATCATCGTGCTCTTTTTCTTCCTGATGAATCTGCGCACAACATTGATATCGGTGGTAGCTCTTCCCTTGTCGATACTTGTGACAATACTTGTGCTGGCTCTGTGCGGTATTTCAATCAACACGATGACTCTCGGTGGTATCGCCATCGCCATCGGCTCGCTTGTCGACGATGCGATTGTAGATGTGGAAAATGTATATAAGCGACTCAGAGAAAACAATAGTCTTCAGGAAGCTGAACGGCTCCCGGCCCTCAAGGTTGTCTATGAGGCATCAAAGGAGGTGAGGGTCCCCATCTTTAACTCCACATTAATAATAATGGCGAGCTTCCTTCCATTGTTTTTCCTCAGTGGCATGGAGGGACGCATGCTTATCCCTCTCGGCATCTCATTCATAATAGCCTTGATTGCATCAACCGTTGTGGCACTGACTCTCACTCCGGTGTTGTGTTATTACCTGCTTGGGAGCAAGAAAGTCAATAAAATGATGAGCCGTGAGCCGTGGTTGATAAAGAAACTTAAAGGAGCCTACATTTCAGGGCTGCATCTCGCATTCCGAGGCAAGTGGGTGCTACTCGGCGTTGTCGGGGCATTGCTTGTGTGTGCGGTAGTCATCTTCTGTTCACTCGGTCGTAGCTTCCTCCCTACATTCAACGAAGGGTCATTCACTATTAATGTGGGCACGCTCCCGGGTATATCCCTCGAAGAGAGTGACCGTCTTGGTCGCGAAGCCGAAAAGATTATTATGTCGGTACCCGAGATTACCACTGTTGCACGCAAGACAGGTCGTGCTGAGCTTGATGAACATTCTTTTGGCGTTAATGTCTCGGAATTGGAGGCTCCTTATCATAGCGAGGGGCGCTCACGTCGCGAGATTGCAGTTGAGTTGCGAGAAAAGCTCGGGAAGTTGCCGGGTGTCAATATTGAGATAGGCCAGCCGGTGTCCCACCGCATTGATGCCATGCTTTCAGGCACACAAAGCCAGATTGCTATCAAGCTATTTGGCGACGACCTGGAGACACTTTATAAAATCGGCAGCAAGATTAAAAGTGAGATTGCCGAAGTGCCCGGTATTGTTGATGCCAACGTTGAGCAGCAGGTCAATCGTCCACAGCTTGATATACGTCCACGACGACAGATGCTCGCCCGATATGGAATACCTGTATCAAAATTTGCTGAATACATCAACACTGCAATAGGCAGCGAAGTTGTGTCGCAAGTTTATGTAGACGGGTTGCCATTTAATCTGACTCTCAAAATCGACGATGACTACAAGGATACTGCTGATAAGATACGCGACTTGCTGATTGATTCCAATCAAGGCATGATTCCCCTGAGTTATGTTGCTGATGTGGAGGTTGCCAATGGCCCGGCTACTATCAACAGAGAGAATGTGAGCCGCCGCATTGTGGTTTCGGCTAACGTTGAGGGGCGCGACCTGCGTGGAGCAGTAAACGATATTCAGGAGCGTATCAATGAGCGTGTAAAGCTCCCCGAGAAATACTATCTTGTTTATGGCGGACAGTTTGAAAACGAAGAGGCTGCATCCAGCACACTTGGTATCACCACAGGCATTGCTCTGCTTGTAATCCTGATGTTACTTTATGGTGAGTTTCACAACTTGACCCAGTCGCTCATCATCCTCCTCAACATGCCATTGGCAGCAATAGGTGGAGTATTTATCTTGTGGCTCACCTCGGGCGAACTGAGCATTCCGGCTATCATCGGCTTCATATCACTCATAGGTATCACTACACGCAACGGCATGCTGCTGATGTCGAGATACAATGCTCTCAAGCATGAAGGATTAGGATTGATGGACCGTATCAACATCGGGTCGGCCGACCGCCTGAGCCCTATCATCATGACAGCTCTAACCTCGGCGCTTGCCCTTATTCCGCTTGCTTTGCGTGGCAGCGAGCCCGGCAATGAGATACAATCACCCATGGCTATTGTGATATTGGGAGGCTTGCTCACCTCGACAATTCTTAATATCTTTGTAGTGCCAATAGTATATTTTCTGATTGAAAGGCGCAAATCCGACGATTCTGACCAAGAATAGCTTCAAGAGTGACGGCTTTCATCATTTTTATCTACACTAATTTCTTATTAATGAAAAGATTAAAAATACTAACTGCGACAGCTATAATATCTGCTTTCACTTTGTCGGCTCAATCGGTCGACCAACGGGCCAGGATGGTTGCATCGACCAATCCCTCAATAGCCGGTGCGACATATGCCGAGCAAGCCCGGCTTGCTGAGATGAAAGGTGAAAATATCCTTGATGACCCCACTTTTGAACTGGAACAAATGTGGGGCAACAAGGAGACAGGCAATAAATTCACTGTTGGTGTATCTCAAGAGTTTAATTTTCCTACCGTTTACTCGGCCCGTCGCGATGCAATAGCCACGATGGACAAGTCTCTCAGATATCTTGGAGAGATACAATATCTTGAAGTTGCCTATCAGGCCAAACTTGTACTCATTGATTATATCTATGCCCGCAAGAATATCGAGCGTCTCACCGAGATTGATACTACCCTTGATTCATTGGCTACACTTTATGATCATGCACGCTCACGTGGCGAGATGACTCAACTCGATGTCAACAAGCTGCGCATAGAGCGTGTAGGGATTACTCAGCGCATCAGAGACTGGGAAGCAAAATGTGTCACAGCCCGCAATCAGCTCGCAACCCTTAGCGGCAATGCCGCTACCGATTTCACAGCAGGACTCCACATTGAATATCCCTTGGAACAAATTCTTCCCCTTGATACCGTGATTGCAAATGCTCTTGCTAAAGACCCCACAATACTCTACAACAGCATTCAATCATCAGGTATCACTTCACTTGAAAAGCTGCAGAAAGCTGAGCGTCTACCATCTTTCTCCCTTGGGTACAAATACAATCGGGAAAACGGAGCTAATTTCCATGGACTCGGATTTGGGATGTCACTTCCCATCTACTCATCTGCTTCAAAAAAAGAGGCTCTTACCCTGAGGCGTGACGACCTTTCTTCACAGAATGTCGTGAAGGAAGCGGAAATTATCTCTCAACTCACATCCTCCTATCGTGATGCTGAGCAATATCGCAGGATTATCGCCGAGCTGCGCCCCCTGCTTGAGGATGAAGACAATCTCAAGCATCTCACACGCGCACGTGATACCAAAGTAATCACCCTTATAGAATATCTGCAGGAACTTAATTATTTCACCGAGGCACGCCTATCACTTTATGAAACAGAGTATAACCTTGCTGTAGCACTTGCCGGAATAAATCGCTACAATCTTCTTCCCTAAGATTTGTAGGTATTATATTGAACCTTTCGGTTGCATTGTTGTTATAAGAGTATAAAAACTTTTAGTAATAACTTTGTAACCGAAATTGTTATGATATACGTTCAACCGACACTCCCCTACGCCGAGGATGCACTTGCACCTGCGATTTCAAAGACAACGGTAGAGTTCCATTATGGCAAGCATGAAAAGGCTTATATTGAAAACCTCAACCGCATGATTGAGGGAACTGAATATGCTGATATGGAGCTTGAGGATATTATATGCAAGGCCAGGGGCCCTCTTTATAACAATGCTGCCCAAGCCTGGAACCACATCTTTTACTTCTTCTCGTTTTCTCCTGATGGTGGTGGTAAGCCTGAAGGTGATCTCGCCAAGGCCATTGATGAAAGCTTTGGCTCGTTTGAAGACTTCAAAAAGCAGTTTGTGGCTACAGGTGTAAGCATTTTTGGCTCAGGTTGGGTTTGGCTATCCAAAGATAAGGACGGTAAGCTTTACATTACAGCCGGAAGCAACGCGGCATGTCCTCTCACCGATGGGTTGACGCCTATCCTCACTTTTGATGTGTGGGAACATGCCTACTATCTCGACTATCAAAACCGACGCGCCGACGCCCTCAACGCCCTGTGGGATATAGTTGATTGGGAAGTAGTGGGCAGCCGTTACTAAAAAAATAATGCAGAGCAAATGCCCTGCATAAAATAATAACTTCTAACTTTTTTGACTAATTTTCTTTCTGATTAATATACAGCACTAAAAATTAAGCATAATGTGATGAATGGAGGGAGAGGCACGCGTGAGCGCCCCTCTTTTTCTTTTATCCCAATCGATGTAAATCAGTTGAGTGTGAGTGACGAGAAGTTGTCAGAAGCTAAAAATGCCGCACACTCAGCTATGCTGTCAATTGATATGGCATCGATGTCGAGTGCTAATTGACGGGAGTCACGTAATGTCAGGTTATGAAGTGTGGCGCGAGCTGCCGACAGGATAAGGTGCTCGGCATTTTGAGATGCAATCACTTGCTGACCGATATATTGTTTTTTAGCAGCTGACAGTTGACGCGGTGACAAGGCTTTGGATGCTATATTGTCGAGTACATTATCTACAATCTTACGACACTTTGACGTATCAGCCGGGTCACAACCAAAGTAAATCAGCAAGAGGCCTGCATCGGTGTAAAGAGCTGTTGATGTATCCACCGAGTAGACAAGCCCTCGACGTTCCCTTAATTCAACGTTTAGCCTGGAGTTCATGCCCGGTCCACCGAGCACATTTCCAAGTAAAGAATATTCAAGACGCTTTTCATTATACAGTCCGGGAATGGATGCACCCATTACAGTGTGGGCCTGATGATTTTCAAGCGTGCGTATTATGTCAAAACTATCAACCCGGGGTGGCTTGATGCGGGCGGGCGAGCTACCGGAAGCTACCTGAGGTACTCCTGCAAAGTATTTCTCACACATCAATATAACTTTTGATTCTGATAGTGAACCTGAATAGAACAGCACCATGCGCGGGACAATGAAGTTGCGTCTTAGCCATCGTTTACAATCTTCACTGTGGAATGTAGCAATGCTGTCAAGAGTGCCGAGAATGTTGTGACCTAAGGTTGAACCCGCAAACTTGAGGTCATCAAAGTCATCAAACACACAATCGGCAGGGGTGTCAAGATAGGAGTTGATTTCATCGGCCACAACCTCACGCTCGCGGTCGAGCTCGGCATCAGGAAAGCGGGATGTGGTGACGAGATCAGAGACGAGATCGACTGCGCGACGCAGATGGCCTGAGGTAAAGACGGTATAAATCATGGTCTCCTCCTTGGTTGTGTAGGCGTTTAACTCTCCTCCAACGGCCTCCATGCAATTGAGTATGTGCCATGCTCGTCGTCGCTCTGTACCCTTGAATATTGTATGCTCAACAAAGTGAGCTATCCCCTCTTCTCCGGGCATTTCGTCACGGCTTCCGGCATTTACAGCTACACCAAAATACTCCACCGGGCCCGGAGTGTGCCGATGCACAATCCTCAGCCCGGTAGAAAGTTCAGTAATCGTAAATGGATATTCAGTCATTAGAATGCGGTGGCTTTCAGGGTGAGTCCCACGCGTTCCTGAAGGCCAAAAAGCAGGTTCATAGCATGCAGCGCTGTTCCCGAGGCACCCTTGAGCAAGTTGTCGATAACACTTGTAATCACCACTTTATCACCTACTTTATCGATGTGGAGCAGACATTTGTTGGTGTTTACAACATCTTTAAGGTCGACCGGGCGATCGATGAGATAGGTGAATGAGTGATCGCAGTAAAACTCGCGGTACATATCCTCAATCTGGCTAAGCTCGAGAGGCGAGTCAAGATAGATTACCGCCATAATGCCGCGCGAAAAGCTGGCAATCATCGGGATAAAGTTGATGTTGCCGCTCCAGCCGGGCTGCTGTGACACGAGGGTATCATATATCTCAGGGAGGTGGTGATGCTCGAGCGGACGGTAAACTGACACATTATCGTTGGGCCAATAATCGTGGGTTGACGATGAGTGTTTGGCATCAGCTCCGGTGCTTCCGGTAATAGCTGTGATGTTAATCTCGTCGGGGAGCATGAGATTTTGAGCCAGTGGCATCAGTGCAAGCTCAATGGCGGTGGCAAAACCGCCGGGGACTGCCACATGCTTGGCTCCGCGCACCATTGCCTTGCGGTTAAGCTCGGGCAAACCGTAGACAAAGTCGTGAATCTCGGGATTAGCCATGCGGTAATCACGAGAGAGGTCAATTATGCGCAAATTTTCGGGAATGGGTGTGCTCCCGAGAAATTCGCTACTGGCACCATCGTTGGTGCAGAGAAACAACACATCGATGGTACTGAGATCAGCGTCCTCGACAAATCTCATATAGAAATCGCCAGTCAGGCCCTGATGGGTGTCTGACACAAGTTTACCCGCATCGGTTGTTGACTGTATCCACAGCAACTCTACATCGGGATGATTGATGAGGAGGCGTATCAGTTCGCCGCCTTTGAGGTATTCACCTCCGAGAACTCCGGCTTTTATCATGGCTTTCTTTAGTTGTTAGTTGGGGATTTGTATTTTTTCAATGGCGGTGTTGATGCGCTTCACGGTCTCATCGAGCCCCATCAGTTCTGAAATATCAAACATGTGTGGGCCCTTGCACTCGCCCACAACAGCAAGACGGAATGCGTTCATGACATTTCCGGTGTGGTATCCGTTTTCTTTAATCCAACCAAGCACAATGGGCTCAGCTGCTGCCGATGAGAAGTCTTCAAGACCTTTGAGCACATCGATAAGCTCTTTCATAATGCGTGGCATATCCTCGCTCCAGCGTTTCTTGACATCTTTGGGGGCATATTCGGTAGGCTCGACAAAAAAGAAGCGTCCCTGCTCCCAAAGGTCTTTGACAAAATTGATACGGCTTTTTACAAGCGATATTGCCCGCTCGATATAGTCGGGACGGAAGTCGTCGGGATTAACTCCATTGGCTCTCAATACGGGAATGAAAAGCTCGGCAAGTGACTTATCGTCCATTTCCTGAAGATATTTGTGGTTAAACCACTTACCTTTCTCGAAGTCAAAGCGTGCACCTGAGCGTGAACAGTGGGAGAACGAGAATTTCTGAATGAGTTCATCCATGCTCATTATTTCAGTATCATCACCGGGATTCCAGCCGAGGAGAGCAAGGAAATTGATTACGGCCTCGGGGAGATAGCCACTTTCGCGGTATCCGGCAGATATGTCTCCGCTCTTGGGGTCGTGCCACTCGAGGGGGAACACGGGGAAACCGAGGCGGTCGCCGTCGCGCTTGCTCAGCTTGCCCTTGCCGTCGGGCTTGAGCAGCAGGGGCAGGTGCACGAAATCGAGGCATTGTGTCGGCCCATCCGAAAGCCTCGTAGAGCAGCACATGCAGAGGCGCTGACGGGAGCCACTCCTCGCCGCGTATCACATGTGATACTTCCATCAGGTGGTCGTCGACAATGTTGGCGAGGTGGTAGGTCGGGAGGTCGTCGGCGCTCTTGTAGAGCACCTTGTCGTCGAGCACACTCGAGTTGATAGTAACTTTTCCTCGCAGCATGTCATCTACAACTACATCCTGTCCCGGTTCAATCTTGATGCGCACAACATAGGGGGTACCTGCGTCAATCAGGTTCTTTACCTCCTCGGCTGGCAGTGCAAGCGAGTTGCGCATATTCAGGCGTGTCGAAGCATCATATTGGAAATTGGGCACTTCTTTGCGCGCAGCCTCAAGTTCTTCGGGGGTGTCAAATGCAATATAAGCTTCCCCATCATTTAGAAGCTGGTCGACATATTGGCGGTAAATGTCGCGTCGCTCGCTCTGTCGATAGGGACCATAGTTCCCACCGTGGCCCACACCCTCGTCAATGCCGATACCGAGCCATTTCAATGACTCGATTATGTAGTCCTCGGCTCCGGGGACAAATCGCTTGGAGTCGGTATCCTCGATACGCAATATCATGTCTCCGCCATTCTGACGTGCGAAAAGATAGTTATATAAAGCAGTGCGCACTCCACCGATGTGAAGAGGCCCTGTAGGAGATGGAGCAAATCTTACTCTCACTTTACGTTCCATATATTCTTCAATGTATAATTTATCCTATTTTTTAAAATATTGTCAAAACCGAACTGATGTGAATTGACACTGCAAAAATAACAAAAATCCCTGACATGACATTGATTTTTTGACATTGTCGCGAGAATAATTGTGTTGATGTTTTTTTTTATGTACTTTTGCAACCCCAATGTTTAAATTATTTTATCAGATATGAAAAATCTTTTTTATGCGTCAGCTTTATCATTGCTTGCCACAGCAATGACTGCTTGCTCGGGACGCGACAATGCCAATCAAAACAATGTGGATTCAATAAATGTAGTCGACTCAGTCGTTATTACAGATACTACCGTAGTAAAAGAAGTTGTTGACACCGTCGTTAAAGCAGACACAGTGTCCAAAGCCGACACTCTCGCCAAAGCCAAGATTGAAACAACTGCTGAGGATAAAATGTCAAAAGAAATTGACCGTCTTCTCTCCCAGATGAGTGCCTACGTGAAAAAAGTAAAAAAAGGTGATTCCTCAGCCGCGATGAAAGCCACTCAGATAAATGGAAAATTGGTTAATAAATATTACAACAAAATGACTCCCGCTCAAAAAAAGAAATTGAAATCACTTCAGCAATGGATTATGGGATAAAATAACAAGCCGGTCAAATGGAGGGCGCTTATGCTCCAATTGACCGGCTATTTTTTTACAAGTGGTTTATTTCTACCTTGCATTTTTTAGCAGCATTCTCGAGCCACTCAATAAACACCGGAGTGCTGCCTTTTGACGTTTCCGAGCCTATTACATCTGTGCTCATTCCATATTCATATTTCTTGAAAAACACAGGGCGCCCTTCGAGGTGGATTGGGTCGCCAAGCCCGTCAATAATATCAATTTCATAATACTTCTTGCCGCCATCGTTGTGGTAGGTGACCTTGACTGTAAATTTTATATCTTTTAGATCATTGCCTTCCCAAGCCCAACCCTTGCCATAGAGTGTCAGGGTAGCGGCATTATCAAAAAATAACTGCTCGACCACCGCCTTGAGGATTAGGTTATCACGGTCACTGCTTTTCCTTTTATAGTTAAACACAAGCTGCTTGTCATGAATTGCAAAGGTATTAAGATGGGAGCCATTTATATCAGCTGCTTTTGCACCAAGCACTTTTGACTTAGAAACAAAGTGGCTTTCATCGCCGGTGTTGTGTTCATATACCTCATATGCGTTGACCACCATAGGCATGAGAGCCATAAAGAGAATTAATAGCGAGAAAATTCTTTTCATAATATAATGCGAATTTAGGTTGTTGGATTATTCCCGACAAATATAATATATTTTCGGGGAAATGGAGTAACTTTGTGCCCGAAATGGCAAAAGTGACTAAAGACAGGATGCTTGAAATGATACGCGAGGGGGGTAATCTTACTACCTCGCAGCAGCTGCGTCTCACAGCATTATTGAGCTATCCTGCCATATTTGCCCAACTATCAGCTATTTTGATGGAATATATTGATGCTGCGATGGTGGGCTCATTAGGTGCCAACGCATCAGCATCGATAGGGCTTGTCGCCACAAGCACATGGCTCATGTGGGGGCTCAGCTCGGCAATATCTACAGGTTTTTCCGTTCAGGTGGCGCATCGCATTGGCGCATCGGAAATGGACAAGGCTCGCTCGATATTACGGCAGTCGATAACGGTAGCCATCATTGGCGCTCTTGTCCTTGCGATAATAGGTGTAGCTATCAGTTTCCGTCTCCCCTACTGGCTTGGCGGAGAGGAAGCAATCAATCGTGATGCAACTCTCTACTTTCTGATATTTGCGGCATCAATGCCGATGATTGTGCTCAACTCATTGTCAGGAATGATGCTGAGATGCTCGGGAAACACGTTGTTTCCCGGTATGGTCAACGTGGGAATGTGTCTTGCCGATGTTGTATTCAACTTTTTTCTCATATTCCCTACACGCACGATATGGGGTGTCACTGTTCCCGGAGTGGGTCTCGGCGTGACCGGTGCTGCCGTGGGTACTTCACTTGCCATGACTGTGGGAATGGTCATTATGCTGGTTTACCTCGTCAAAAAGAATAAAAACCTTAACCTCTCAGGCCGTCCGGGAAGTTTCAAGCCCGAGCGTGATGTACTCAAAAAGGCATTAATAATAGGTGGACCTGTGGGGCTCGAGAGGATATTGATGAACAGTGCCCAGATAGCAATTACAATGATTGTGGCTCCGCTCGGTACAATCGCCATTGCCGCCAATTCATTTGCTGTCACTGCCGAGTCTCTCTGCTATATGCCCGGTTATGGTATAGGCGAGGCCGCCACCACACTGGTGGGACAAAGCATCGGCGCCGGTCGTAAGAAACTGTCGCGACGGTTTGCCTACATCACTGTTGTCTCTGGCATGATAATAATGGGTATCATGGGAGCGATAATGTGGCTAGGCGCTGACATTATGATGGGCATTATCACGCCGGTAGAAAGCATCAGGAGTCTTGGAGCCGAGGTGTTGCGCGTCGAGGCATGGGCCGAGCCCATGTTTGCAGCTGCGATAGTGAGCTATGGTGTGTTTGTAGGTGCTGGCGACACTGTGGTACCCTCGTGCATGAATCTCGGGAGCATCTGGATTGTGAGGCTTACACTTGCAGCATTGCTGGCACCTGTTATGGGATTGAGGGGTGTATGGATAGCAATGGCAGCAGAACTCGGTGTCCGCGGCCTACTGTTCCTATGGCGTCTTTTCAGCCATGCCTGGCAAAAAAACTAAGAGCCTGTCCCACCTTAGATTTGCAGCGGCAAACCGAAAGTGGGACCGGCTCTAATAACTCTCAATTATATTAGAATGGTGCTCCGCTATCTGATGTTGTCATCGATATGTCGGCTGAGCCGCCGGAAAGTCCGTTGCCAAGGTTGACAACACCGGGTGACGATGAGCCGCTTGACAGCGATGACACCACCTCGGTGGGTCCATTTTCAACATCTCCCGCACCCTCGACCCAATTCTCAAAGCGGGCAAACTCTTTGCGGAACCTCATCTTTACATCCTCCACGCTACCACTACGGTGCTTGGCGATTATAAACTCAGCCATACCACGGATGTCGTTGCCCTCGGCATCAAATCCTGAACGCAGGTAATACTCAGGGCGGTGGATAAAGCACACGATGTCGGCATCCTGCTCAATCGCACCCGACTCACGCAGGTCACTGAGCTGTGGTCGCTTACCGTCTTTGTTGCCATCGGCACCTCGCGACTCAACGCTACGGTTAAGCTGAGAGAGTGCAATAATAGGGATATTCAACTCCTTGGCGAGTTGCTTGAGCGATCGTGAAATCATCGACACCTCCTGCTCACGGCTGCCGTATTTCATGCCCGATGCATTCATCAGCTGCAAGTAGTCGATGATAATCATCTTAATCTGGTGCTCGCGAGCAAGACGACGCGCCTTGGTGCGGAGCTCAAAGATAGAGAGGTTGGGGGAATCATCGATAAACAGCGGGGCCGAGTACAAGCGGTTGACGCGGGCGTTAAGCTGGTCCCACTCCATTGGCGTGAGCTGACCATTCTTAATTTTCTCGCCCGGTATCTCACAAGCATTACTTATGAGACGGTTGACGAGCTGAAGATTGGACATCTCAAGCGAGAACACCGCTATCGGGGTGTTAAACGCGGTTGCCATATTCATCGCCATCGACAACACAAATGCCGTCTTACCCATCGCAGGACGGGCCGCTATAATGATAAGGTCACTGTTTTGCCATCCCGAGGTCACTTTGTCAAGATTGTGGTAGCCGGTTTCAAGACCTGACAGACCTGACTCTCTATTGGCAGCAGCCTGAATCTGGTCAAGTGCCTGATGGATTACAGGGTCAATCTGTGTAACCTCCTTTTTGACGTTTCGCTGGCTAATCTCAAAGAGCTTGCCTTCGGCTTCCTGGAGCAAGTCATCCACATCGTTGCTTTCATCAAATGCCTTTGACTCGATAGCTGAGGAAAACTTCACCAGCTCTCGGGCGAGATATTTCTGGGCAAGGATGCGTGCATGAGTCTCAATATGGGCCGCCGAAAGCACTCGCGAAGTGAGCTCAGATATGAACACGGGGCCACCGACATCATTGAGTGTACCCAGCTTGCGCAGCTGGTCGGTTACTGTGAGCATGTCGATGGGGCGCTGCGACGCACCAAGTGCCTGAATGGCCTCGTAGACTTTCTGGTTTACCGGTTCATAAAAGGTCTCAGGCTTGATCATGTCACACACTTCGGTGTAGGCATCTTTCTCAAGCATCAAGGCTCCAAGCACAGCTTCCTCAAGATCCTTGTCCTGAGGAAGCGTGCGGCCTCCATATTGATAAAGCGGGTTTTGTTCCTGCTTTTTCTTGTAGAATTGGCGCTGTTGCCGGTTGTCTTGTTCGGCCATATTATTTTGAAAGAGCGGCAATTGATGCTTTCAATGCCTCAATCTTCTTGGTGGCATCGGCTTGCTTCTGACGCTCAATTTCTACTACCTTGGCAGGAGCATTGGCGACGAAACGCTCGTTTGACAATTTCTTCATCACAGTAGCAAGGAAGCCCTCCTGATAGGCAAGGTCTTTGTGAAGCTTGGCAAGCTCGGCTTTGACATCGATATTATTGGCGAGCGGGATATTAAACTCGGTGGTGCCTACCATAAATGTAGCGGCAGCGGCATCTTTCTCGGCCACGTTGTTGACGGCTTCGAGATTGCCAAGTTTCTTGAGTATAGCGATACACGGTATGGGGGTATCCCCTACTACATTGAGAGTCAATGCCTCCTTGGAAGGGATATTCTTCTTGGCACGTACATTACGCACACCGTTGACAATCTCATTGACCATAGCGACATTACCGAGAATATCAGTGTCTATTTCATGAGCCTTGGGCTGGATTGCAAGCATTATCGAGTCACTGTCATTGCGCTCGGTGAGATGCATCCACAGTTCTTCGGTGATAAACGGCATGAAAGGATGGAGCAGGCGCAGGAGTGCATCAAAATAGCCTAATGTAGTGTCATAGGTGACTTTATCAATCGGCTTGAGATAGGCCGGTTTTACCATCTCGAGGTAGAGTGACGAGAAGTCGTCACGGAACAAGCGATAGACAGCCATCAGGGCCTCAGAAAGACGATATTTGGAGAAGAGGTCGTCAATCTCAACAATTGTCTCGCTGAGTTTTGAGTCAAACCATTTCACTGCCTCGGCCGATGCCTCAGGCTGATCGAGACTGCCGTCAACCTCCCATCCCATGACGAGACGGAATGCATTCCATATCTTATTGCTGAAATTGCGGCCCTGCTCACAGAGTTTGTCGTCAAAAAGGATGTCGTTTCCTGCGGGAGCCGAGAGCATCATGCCCATGCGCACACCATCAGCGCCATAGGTGGCAATCAGATCAAGCGGGTCGGGTGAATTGCCGAGCTGCTTTGACATCTTGCGACCGAGGTTGTCACGCACAATACCTGTGAAATAGACATTCTTGAAAGGAACTTTGCCGGTGTATTCCATACCGGCCATAATCATGCGCGATACCCAAAAGAAGATGATATCAGGACCTGTGACAAGGTCGGCTGTGGGATAATAATAGTTAATTTCATCATTTCCCGGGTTGTTGATACCATCAAAAAGGGTAATCGGCCACAACCATGAGGAGAACCAGGTGTCAAGAGCGTCCTCGTCATGTCGTAGTCCTTCCATCGTCAACTCAGGGTTACCGGTGAGTCGACGAGCCTCTTCAAGGGCCTCCTCGGGAGTCTCAGCCACTACATATTGTTCTTCATCATTCTCACCTTTTGTGCCTTTGATATAGTAGGCCGGTATACGATGGCCCCACCACAGCTGGCGTGATATACACCAATCCTGAATATTCTCAAGCCAGTTCTTATAAGTGTTGACATACTTAGCGGGATGGAATTTAATATCGCCGTTGAGCACCGGAGGTAACGCAATGTCAGCAAAATGTTTCATTTTGATAAACCATTGCAGGCAGAGGCGGGGCTCGACAGCGACCTTGGTGCGCTCGCTGTAACCTACCTTGTTGTCATAGTCCTCAACTTTTTCAAGGAGGCCTGCCTCTGCAAGGTCTTTGGCTATCTGCTCTCGCACGTCAAAGCGGTCCATGCCTACATACATGCCGGCTGCTTCACTGACAGTGCCATCGGGATTGAAGATGTCGATAGTCTCGAGATTGTGGGTCTTGCCGAGCATAAAGTCGTTGGCATCATGGGCCGGAGTGACCTTCAAGCAGCCTGTACCAAACTCGATGTCAACATAGCGGTCCTCAATAACAGGGATGACGCGGCCTACAAGAGGCACAATCACTTTTTTGCCTTTGAGCCAAGCGTTTTTGGGGTCCTTGGGGTTGATACACATCGCGGTATCACCCATGATGGTCTCGGGACGTGTAGTTGCTACGATAGCATAGTTACGGCCCTGAGCGTCATGCGCTTCGGGATCGTCTGCCACATAATATTTGAGATAGTAGAGCTTGCTTTTCTCTTCCTGATATATCACCTCCTCATTGGAGAGTGCTGTCAATGCCGAGGGATCCCAGTTGACCATTCGGAGGCCACGGTAAATCAAGCCTTTGCGATAAAGGTCGACAAACACCTTGTTGACCGACTCAGAGCGCTTCTCATCCATTGTAAACGCCTCTCTGTCCCAGTCACATGATGCACCGAGACGACGGAGCTGCTTCATGATGATGCCACCATGAGTGTGGGTCCAGTCCCAGGCGTGGCCGAGGAACTCATCACGGGTGAGGTTGCTCTTGCGTATCCCCTGCTCCTGAAGCTTTTTCACAACCTTGGCCTCGGTCGCAATGGAGGCATGGTCGGTACCGGGCACCCACACAGCGTTAAGACCTTGCATACGGGCACGGCGCACAAGTATATCCTGAATTGTATTATTAAGCATGTGACCCATGTGCAGGATACCTGTCACATTAGGGGGCGGGATGACGATTGTATAGGGTTTGCGTTCATCAGGATTGCTGCGGAAAAGACCGCGTTCCTCCCAGCTGCGATACAAGCGCTCTTCAACATGAGCGGGATCGTAGGTTTTGGCAAGTTCTTCCATAATATATAAGTGTCGTTAATTAATTTGCAAATTTTAACCGCTACAAATTTAGGCATTTTCCACCACCCTGCAAAATCACAATCAGACAAAGTTAAACACAATTCTAAGCAAGAAAAGACAACTGAAGGCAAGATAAATGCTTAGCCGGTATTACCAGATTAAGCATTTATCTTGCCTTTAGTTACTTTATAGTTTCTTTACTAAGCGATATCAGCGGCCTGAAGCCTCAACTTTCTTTTTGAGGTAATCGTTGAAGTCGACATTGGAGAGCAGCTCCTCAACGGTGAGGTGCATGCGATATCGCCAATAGTGACGTGGATTAGCCGGGACATTGATCTGCTCCTCGGTGGGATTGCTGCGGCGCAGTGAACCATCAACCGAAAGCCAGTCCTGCAGCGGAAGGATGCAGAGCATCGAGGGTGACAGCAGGTGGTTGGTGACAATCTTGTCGCATATCCATGGCTCGGCAAAATAAGGTGCTGTACCGCTCTCGTGAAGCACAGTGCTGTAGTAGCGTTGTGTTGCTCCGTGGTCCTCTTCCCACCATTGACGTATACCACCCATGTCATGGGTAGAGGTGGTGCACACTGAGTAATATGGATAACTCCAGGTGTTGCCAAACTCGGCTTTGGGATCCTTGGGCATGCGTTGTATCTCAAGCGAGAGTATCTCAAGGGCACTCATCACCGCAGGTACACAGTCGGGTATCATGCCAAGATCCTCGGCACACACAAGCATGTCGGTTGCATCTACAAGCGCGGGGAGCTTCCACATAGCCTTTCCATACCAGAAGTCGTTGTGACGACGATAGAAGAAGTCGTTATAGAGGCGGTCAAAGCACCACTTCTCATAATCGGTGAGAGAGCGGTAGATATAGGTGAACTGTGCCGAAATGCGGGGATGATATTTACCTTTCTCATAGGGGTCCTCGATGAAGAGCACCTGATCAATGAGACCGAGAAGAGCCTCACACAGGCGTGTATTTTTGTCACACTTTTCCTGGGCAGCAAAGTACTCAGCCACTTTGCGCTGGGTGTCATACTCAGGCTTCAGGCGGTAGCGACCATATCCTGCATCACACAGGAAACGTTCACGTGCCTCATCGGTGTATTCGCCGAAGAAGTCATGGAGGAAATACTCCATTATATAAGGTGTAGTCTGGAGGTCGACATCCAGCCAGAAATCATAGCCGTTGCGCAGTTCATCGGGGGTAAACGGCAGAGCGGGAGCAAAGTAGCCGAGGAGGCCATGAAGAGCGTCCATCGGTATCTGCCATATACGGAAGAAGCCGAGCACGTGGTCGATGCGGTAAGCGTCGAAATATTCGCCATTTTGCTGAAACGAGCCTTCCACCATGCAAAACCATCCTTGTTCATCTCCTCCCAGTTGTAAGTAGGGAAGCCCCAGTTCTGACCCAATACTGAGAAGTCATCGGGGGGAGCACCGGCCTGGCAATCGAGGTTGAAGAGTCGCGGGTTGATCCAGGCATCGACACTCGTGCGAGAGATGCCGATAGGGATATCACCCTTGAGTGCAACGCCGTTGGCATGAGCATAGTCTATCACATGGCGCATCTGCTTGTCGAGATGATATTGCTGGAAATACACATAGTTAATATCATGCTCATGCTCTTTTACAAATCGTGCAATCTTTTCAGCCTCATACTCGGCATAGACACCCCAACGAGACATGTCGGGAGTGCCGTTTATGTCACGGAGCACACAGAATGCTGCGTAGGGGGTGAGCCAGTCGGCGTTTCTGTTGACAAATGCCTTGAACTCGGGGGTATCAACCACATCCTTGTCCTGAGCAAAGAGCTCGCGGGTGTATTCATTCTTGAGATTGTTGACCTGCTCATAATCCACCTCCTTGAGTGCATTGAGTTCGCGGCCACGGTCTTCAAAATACTGTTGACGCCCTTCATCATTGAGTCTACCCATAGCCTGAAGGCGCAGATACATTGGGTGGAGTGCAAATGTAGAGTTGGCATTGTAGGGATATGAGTCGGTCCAAGTCCCTGTCATTGTTGTATCATTGATAGGGAGAATCTGGATAAACTTCTGGCCGGTTACAACAGCCCAGTCAACCATCTTTTTGAGGTCGTAGAAGTCGCCGGCGCCAAAATCTTCATCGGTGCGGATTGAGAAAACGGGTATAGCCACACCTGCACCTTTCCAGGGAGCGAGAGGATTGACAAATCGCATGCCGCTGTAGACAAGCACCTCATTTTTCTGTTGAGGCACAATGTCAAAGTAACGGTTGCTGCCACCTTCCCAAGCCACCAGTGAGCCGGTCGCTTTATTAAGGATTACAAATTTATATTCAAAGGGCTTATCGAGTGCTTTATACTCGAGGTTGACATCCCACTCGGGAAAAGCTGCATCATTCATGACCACAGCCTTGGCGGCATCCCAATTGCCGAGAGCCTCGCAGCTACCGCATATCGCAAGGACTTCATCAGGCTTTACCATGGGGGCCTGCACGCGTATGTTGAGCACGCCATTTTTGGGCACAAGCTGCTTTTCACGCTCGGGGCGCATGTTCACACAGTCAACAAACACTTTTGAGTAGAAAGGCTTGTCCCAGGGTTGATCTTGCCAACGGTCAAAAATTTCGTAGGTCTTGGCCTGGCGACCACGGCGGAAGCTATGGGCCACACCCCACTCTCGCTTGGTGTAACCATTTTCATGGCGTACAATATAGCGGTAGGAGAAGTCGGGAGTGTCATCGGCTATTTCAAGCTCAAGACTCCATGACTGAGTACCCTCAAGATTGAGTTTCACGGCTTTACTCTCGTCGCCTGAGCCGAGTTCAGCTATATCTCCTACGAGATAAACCGATTCACCCCAATTGGTGCGATAATCTACATAAAACGATATTTTCATGATGATGCTTTAAGTATGATATTTTTTATTTGTTGTTTTTCTGCAACAAATATAGGCAAAATAGCCTAATGTCAAAAATATTCACCTCTAAAATTTAACATTCAATTCTTTAATTAGCATAAAAAGTCCCGTCTCGGGGCATTTTATATCATCATCACGTGAATATTGCCCGGGATTTTATGAATAATACTGACTGGTGATATTGCTCATGGATTCCGACCCAATTATAGGATGGTGTAAAAAAATATCGGGCAGGAACTCCTTAATAAGAATTCTCGCCCGAAAATAATATTTTTAAATGTCCGATGGCTTAGTCGTCATAGATATCAAGAGCCATGTAGTGCTGATAGGGATGGTCGCATGCGGGGCATACCTTTGGCGGCTCGGTGCCCTCGTATATGTAGCCACATACCAGACACTGCCACTTGATGGGTTTGTCGCGTTTCCACACGGTGCCGGCTTTAACCTGCTTGAGGTAACGCTCAAAGCGTGCACGATGAGTTTTCTCGACTTCGGCAATAGCTTCAAAGTGAGAAGCGATTTCGTCAAAACCTTCCTTACGTGCCACCTCAGCAGCTGATTTATAAGCCTCGAAACCTTCACGTCGCTCTTCTTCGATTGCATACTCTAGGTTGGTGGCTGTGTCTCCGATGACACCTGAGTCAGTGTCAACAGGTACTGTCAACCGGCCACCCTGCAGCATTTTAAAAAACACCTTAGCATGATGGAGCTCATTGGCTGCTGTCTCGTTAAATATTTCGGCGATAGGGAAATAACTCTCTTTGGTGGCTTGCTGAGCATAATAGGTGTAGCGGGAATAAGCTGCTGACTCAGCAAGATAAGATTGAAGAAGATTTTTTTCAGTTTCTGTACCCTTTATACTTTTGGGTGATGTTGTTGTAGCCATAATCAGTTAAATTTTAGTGGTTATTTTCTAAATGCAACGCTCCACAATTGAATTTGTTCACAATTAGCCGACTAAAATATAGCTGAGTTTCAGGAATAATTACTAACTTTGCACGCATCGGGCAAGTATAGCCTTTAAGCCACAGCACCTTAATAGGCCGTTAGTGTCCGCTACACTTTTAATTGAAACAGAAAACTGATTATCAGATATGGCAAAAGAACTTAAAGACCTCACCAAGCGCAGTGAGGATTATTCTAAATGGTATAACGAATTGGTTGTAAAGGCTGACCTTGCCGAGCAGTCGGCTGTGAGAGGCTGCATGGTTATCAAACCTTATGGTTACGCTATATGGGAAAAGATGCAGCGCACCCTTGATGATATGTTCAAGGCTACCGGCGTGCAGAATGCCTATTTCCCACTTCTTATTCCCAAGTCATTCCTGTGTCGAGAGGCCGAGCATGTCGAGGGATTTGCCAAGGAATGTGCCGTTGTGACCCACTACCGTCTTAAAAACGACCCCAACGGTACCGGCGTTGTCGTTGACCCTGATGCTCGTCTTGAAGAGGAGCTGATTATACGACCCACATCCGAGACAATCATCTGGGGCACATATAAAAACTGGATTCACTCTTATCGCGACCTCCCCTTGCTGTGCAACCAGTGGGCCAACGTGATGCGATGGGAAATGCGCACCCGCATGTTCCTGCGCACTGCCGAATTCCTGTGGCAGGAAGGCCATTGCGCCCATGCCACTGCCGAGGAGTCGGAGAAGCGCACTGTGCAGATGATCAATCTCTATGCCGACTTTGCCGAGAAATATATGGCTATGCCTGTTATCAAGGGTGTCAAGAGTGCCAACGAGCGTTTTGCAGGAGCCATCAATACCTACACCATCGAGGCCATGATGCAGGATGGCAAGGCTCTCCAGTCAGGCACTTCTCACAACCTGGGTCAGAATTTTGCCAAGGCTTTTGATGTGACATTTATGAATAAGGAGAACAAGCCGGAATATGTATGGGCTAACTCCTGGGGAGTCTCTACCCGTCTGATGGGTGCTCTCATCATGACACACAGCGATGACAACGGTCTTGTGTTGCCTCCCCATCTCGCTCCTATACAGGTGGTGATCGTTCCTATCTATAAGAATGCCGAGCAGCTCGCCTCAATCACCGACACTGTGCTCCCCATCATCGAGCAGCTCCAGCGCATGGGCATCAGCGTGAAATATGATGACGCTGAAAACAAACGCCCCGGATTCAAGTTCGCCGACTATGAGCTCAAGGGTGTGCCCGTTCGTCTCGCCATCGGTGCCCGCGACATTGAAAACGGCACAGTTGAAATCATGCGCCGTGACACTCTCGAGAAGGAGACCGATCCGATTTATGAAATTGTAGATTATGTGAGCAATCTTCTTGAGGATATTCAGAAAAACATCTATAACAAGGCCCTCAAGCATCGCCAAGAGCTTACTCGTGAAGTTGACACATACGAGGAATTTAAAACCGAGATCGAGAGAGGTGGATTTATCCTCGCTCACTGGGACGGAACAACTGAAACCGAGGAGAAAATCAAGGAGGAGACCAAAGCGACAATACGCTGTATACCCCTCAATGGTGATAAGACTCCCGGCAAGTGCATGGTCACCGGCAAGCCTTCGGCTCAGCGTGTGATTTTTGCCCGCAACTATTAGAGCCTGTCCGATAATAAATGTTAAGCGCAGGTCGGTGATTCTTTGAGAGGGTGTCATTGAGAGACAAGGGGATGTACTTGAAGCACATGACCGTTGTCTCGAAATGCGAGATGCTAACGAGACGCCGAGGCGTAAGAAACTTTTTCAAGACACGTTCAAATAGTAAAATAATTAATAATCATATGGTCTATTCTGATAATAAAAATACCGCAGAGCGCATCTTTTGGCCTTATTTCAGGCTCAAAATCTGCGGTCCTACGTTTAAGGACAGACTCTTAATGTAATAAATCACAACCCGAAGCCTATATTGTTTAGGCTTCGGGTATAAATAATATTGTTTAAGTGGACAGCAAGACATTTACCGACAATATATCCCGTGACACAGGGATTGCCCCCGAAAAAGTAGAATCGCTACTTAAAGGAATGGGCGAAATTTTGACCGAGATGAGTGAAGAACTCAGCTTGGTGAGTCTTCCACGCTTTGGCACATTTCAGGCCATCAAGGAAGATGAACGTGTAGATGTCGACCTGTCAACCGGTCGTCGCATCCTGCTACCTCCCTTTATTCACCTTGAGTTTAATGCGAGCGGTGCTTTGCGCAATTCAATCGTGTCAAGTAAGAAAGGAGGACAACGATGAACCGTCAACTTATACTTGAAGATCTTATTGTCAAGCTATCAGAGAAAGCTGACGTCACCCCCGAGGTTGCCGCTGACTTTCTCAGAGCATTTATCTCAAATGCCGGAGGTGCAATTTCGGCTGATCATCAGCTGGAAGTAGACAACCTCGGCACTTTCACTGTCAATGAAAATGTCAACGGTGAGCAAACCGTGGTATTCATCCCTGATGATGAGGTGGCCGATGCTGTAAATGCGCCTTTTGCTCTCTTTGATGCTGTCGAGCTCAATGATGGTGTAGAGCTCACTCCTGAGATACAGGAGGAAACCCCCGTTCCGGATAATAAAACTCCCTTTAAGCCTAAACCTGAACCAAAACCTGAACCTGAGATGGTCACAGAGACTTTTCCGGAGTCCAAGCCTGAGCCGGTTTCTGCACCAACGCCGGTTTCTGCACCAAGGCCTGAGACTGCGCCTGAGATAGTTGCTGAAGACACTGTTTCACCTGAGCCTCCGGCATATATCCCTCCGGTTGAACACAATGTTACTCCTGAGCAACAGGCTGTGCCCCCTGTTGTCAATAACCCTATTGCACAACAGCCCGCAAGCAATATAAGAATCGAAGTTGTAACCACGCCATTGCCTCAACCACAGCCTCAAGCCCCTGCGCCTGCCCAATCGAAGCACCCCGATGAGACTGCCAAGCCCCTACCGGCTGTAGGCCCTGACAACCTCAGCAACGAGGTGGAACAATACAGACGTAAAAGCATCTTCTGCTGTCGTGCCCTTTGCGCTATTATTGTTTTGATATTGGTTATAGGAGCTTATTTCTTTGGACTGTTTACCCCTGCCATTTCTGAATGGGCTCTATCGCATATTCAGGAAAATCCTGCTCCGGGTGTGAAAATTGAAGTTGACTCAGTGACACCAGTCCCGGTAAAAACATCTACAGCTGTCGATGTTGAAATTGAGCCGGAGCCTGCTCAGGTTAAGGAAATCAAGCAAGAAGGAAATGTGAGACTCGACACTGTCAGAGCCGACTATTATTTCACTCACATGGCTCGCAAGTATTATGGCAATAATGCATTCTGGAGCTATATCTACAAAGAGAATGAAGAAAAACTCGGCAACCCCGATTACACCAAGGTGGGTACAGTCGTTGTTATCCCCGCTGCTTCAAAATATGAGATTGATGCCAATAATCCTGAGAGCGTCAAGAAGGCCAAGCAACTCGGCTATGAAATCTACCGCGACAACAAGGGCAAAAAGTAATCTCGCGGTTTAGTTAATTTAACACTGTCTTGTTATCACTTAATTAATTAATGTGTAATTTTGCAAGTCAAAATTATGCATACTAAACTTGTGTGCTGTCATATTTGTTAGAACAATAAGAAAATTACATAACTAAATTTTAGTTTACACGACTATGAGTGAAACTGTTAACATCAGAGAACTTACTGAAATCGTTGCTTCTAAAAGCGACTTTGTAAAACTCATTACCCAAGGGATGGATCAGACAATCGTCGGACAGAAACATCTTGTCGACTCCCTTCTCATCGCACTTCTCTCTAACGGACATGTACTCCTCGAGGGTGTGCCCGGCCTTGCCAAGACTCTTGCCATCAAGACACTCGCGCAGGTCATAGATGCCAAATACAGCCGCATACAGTTTACGCCCGACCTTCTGCCTGCCGACGTGCTCGGTACTATGATCTACAGTATTCAGAAGGAGCAGTTCCAGATAAAGAAAGGCCCCATCTTTGCCAACTTCGTCCTTGCCGATGAAATCAACCGTGCCCCGGCCAAGGTGCAGAGTGCACTCCTCGAGGCGATGCAGGAACGCCAGGTTACAATCGGTGACAAGTCATTCAAGCTCGATGAGCCCTTCCTGGTGATGGCAACCCAAAACCCTATCGAGCAGGAGGGTACCTATCCCCTGCCTGAGGCTCAGGTTGACCGTTTCCTCCTCAAGGTTGTCATCAACTACCCCACCAAGGATGAGGAGCGCGAGATTATACGCATGAATATGGCTAATGACCGCATGTCAATCCGTCCACTTCTTCGCCCCGAGGAAGTGATTGATGCCCAGAAGCTGGTTGAGAAGATTTATCTTGACGAGAAAATTGAAAAGTATATTGTCGACATAGTTTTCGCAACCCGCAAGCCTGCTGAATACGGCATGAAAGAACTTTCAGGTATTATTGCCTATGGTGCGTCTCCCCGTGCTTCAATCTCATTGGCACGAGCTTCGCGTGCCTACGCGTTCCTGCGTCAGCGCGGATTTGTTATCCCCGAGGATGTAAGAGCCGTGTGCCACGACGTAATGCGTCACCGCATCGGTCTCACCTATGAAGCCGAGGCCAATAATATAACCACCGATGAGATTATCTCCAATATACTCGACAAGGTCATTGTTCCCTAACCCCTCACTATCTACCGAGCTAAATGGAAGCTTCTGAATTGTTAAAGAAAGTAAGGCGCATTGAAATCAAGACCCGCGGCCTCTCCAACAATATTTTTGCCGGAGAGTATCACTCGGCTTTCAAGGGGCGAGGCATGACTTTTTCAGAGACGCGCGAGTATCAATATGGTGATGATATACGCGACATCGACTGGAACGTTACCGCCCGCCAAGGCAAGCCCTATGTAAAGGTCTATGAGGAGGAGCGCGAACTTACTGTGATGCTTCTTGTCGATGTGTCGGGGAGCCGCCTTTTCGGTGCCGTGGGAGAGGAAAAGCGTGAGATGATTGCCGAGATTGCTGCCACCATCGCGTTTTCGGCAATCTCCAACAACGATAAAATCGGCGTGATTTTCTTCAGTGACAAAATCGAGAAGTTTATCCCCCCAAAAAAGGGACGCCGTCACATACTGTTTATCATCTCGCAGCTCATCGATTATACGCCAGAAAACCGAGGTACCGATATCTCAATGGTATTGAAGTATTTTTCAGATGCATTGAAGAAGAGATGTACCACATTCCTCATTTCCGACTTTATCGATACCCACGATTACAGCCAGCCCCTGGCAATTGCCGCCAACAAGCATGACCTGATAGGAGTGCAGGTATATGACAAGCGCGACACGGCGCTCCCTTCAATAGGACTTATGAGAGTGGAAGACCTCGAGACAGGTGCCGAGCAATGGATTGACACCTCATCCAAGAGGGTGCGTCAAGCCTACAGCAGGTGGTGGTATAACCGACAGCAAGTTATGGCCGGAGAACTCACAAAAAATGGTGTGGACTTCATCTCTATATCCACTGATGAAGATTATGTCAAGTCGCTCATGACTCTTTTCAAGAATCGTGGCACCCGATGACAATTATGTGCATCACAGAAATATGAATGAAATGAAAAATTCCACTAAAATATTATCAATCTTGTTGTCGCTCTTGATGCTGAGTCTTTCCGGCATGCAAATGAATGCTGCCGATGGCAACCACAGCATCTCGGCCAAGATTGACTCGGCTTATATCATCATGGGACGCACCACCCCAATTCATGTGGAAGTGGTGACAACTCCTGATGCCAAGGGCATGTTGTTTGCCCCAAGTGATACACTCGTGCAGGGTGTAGAGGTGAGAGGCCGCTCAGCAGCCGATACAACCGATGCGGGAAACGGCAAGATACGCATCACTCAGGATCTGATTATTCAGTCATTTGATTCGGGTAACTATGTAATTCCGCCTATACGCTATATCGTCGACAACGAGACCATTAAATCAGATAACATCCCGTTGAAGGTGTTACCTGTCAATGTCGATACAATGACCACAGTCCACCCTCTCGGCCCGGTCATCGGTGTTCCGGCCCACTTCTGGGACTGGGTGCCCGATTGGATTGCCGACTATTGGGGTTGGTGGTTGCTTTTGATAATATTGATAGTAGGTGCAACATTGTATTACCATCTGTGGTGGAAGAAGCGTGACCGCAAGTCGGCATTCAAGCCAATTATCCCTCAGCCCGCTCCCGAGCCGCCTTATGAGCTTGCGATAAAGCGACTTAACGCTCTCAGCTCTGAGAAACTTTGGGAAAATGGTCAAGATAAGGAGTTTTATGTGCGACTCACTGATATTTTGCGTCAGTATATCGACTCCCGATTCAGCATCAACGCAATGGAGATGACATCTGATGAAATACTCAGGGCTCTGCGCTCTAATGCTGAGTCACGTCTTCCCGAGAAGTACATGCGACAGGTGCTTGAGATTGCTGACTATGTGAAGTTTGCCAAGATGAAACCATTCTCTGAAGATAACATCAAGGCTTATAACGATGCAATGCAATTTGTCGAGGATACCAAGCCCAAGCCTGTCATCGTCCCTGAGAAACAACAGGGTCAACAGCGCCCCGACAAGATAAATAACACAGAAATTAAAAAGTAAAATCTGAGAAGAATGCTATTTGCTCATCCTGAATATTTTTGGCTATTCCTAATATATATACCACTCATCGCGTGGTATATATGGAAACGTCGCCATCTGGTAGCGACTATGGCCATCTCCACCACTTCACCCTTTGCAGGGCTGAAAAAGTCGTGGAAAGGGCGTGCCCGGCATCTGCTTTTCGCCCTACAGCTTGCCACTATCGGATTTTTGATTGTAGTTATAGCCCGTCCACAGACGACCTCACGCTGGCGTTCATCGTCGACCGAGGGTACAAATATCGTCATCGCCATGGACGTCTCAACCAGTATGCTCGCCAAAGACTTTGAGCCCAACCGTCTGGAGGCATCCAAGAGACTTGCTTCTGAGTTTGTCAGCGGTCGTGAGCATGACAATATGGGTCTTGTAATATTTGCCGGTGAAAGCTTCTCTCCCATCGCCATGACTACCGACCGCGCTATGCTGTCCAACTATATCCAGCTTCTCAAGACATTCATGATTGAAGACGGCACGGCTATAGGCGACGGTATTGCAACAGCTATCAACCGCATCAAGGATGGCAAGGCCAAGTCCAAGAGTATTATCCTCATCACCGATGGTACTAATAACTGTGGTAATGTCGCTCCCCGCACAGCAGCTGAGATTGCGGCAAAGTATGGCATAAAAGTCTATACTATCGGCGTCGGCACCAAGGGTACCGCCCCTACTCCGGTGGGCAACGTTTTCGGTCAGATTACCTACGAAAACAAGCCGGTAACCATTGATGAGAATGCACTCACTGAAATAGCACAAGTGACCGGAGGAAAATATTTCCGTGCCACTGACAACAGTACCCTCTCAAGTATATTTGAGGAGATTGACCAACTTGAAAAAACCGAAATAGATGTCAAAAATTTCACCAACACTGATGATGATTTCATGTTGTGGGGCTGGCTTGCATTAGGTTGCCTCGCCTTATCGATGTTGCTGAGATTTACAGTATTCCGGAGTATTCCTTAATTTGAGTATGCGCCATGGTTATATTTGAATATCAAGATTTATTATATCTGCTGCTGCTTGTGCCTGCACTCGCTGCTGTCTACTTGTGGAGCCGCTACAAGCGCCGCAAGCAGCTTCAGAAGTTTGGCAAACCGGCCATTATCAAGCATCTCATGCCCGAGGTGTCGCAATATATGCCTGCAGTCAAGCTCACTATTGAGTTACTGATAGTGGCTATACTTGTGATAATGATAGCTCGGCCACTCGCATCAATAAGTGCATCGTCATCCGACACCAAGGAGGAAAAAGATGCCAAGGGTATGGAGATAATGATGTGTATCGATGTCTCCAACTCAATGAGGGCATCGTCGACCAATGACCCTGAAGGTGTATCGCGCATGCAGCGCACCAAGTTGTTGCTGGAGCGCCTTATCGACCGGCTCAAGAATGATAAAATAGGTCTTATCATATTTGCCGGCGAATCTTATGTGCAACTCCCTATTACCAACGATTATATCTCGGCAAAAATGTTTATCAACAACGTTGATCCCGGTATAATAGCCACCCAAGGCACAGCTATAGGCAGTGCCATCGATATGGCAGTGAGCTGCTTCAATCCCGACAGCGAGTTTCCCAAGGCCATAGTGGTAATCACCGATGGCGAGAATTTTGAAGACGACGCTATCTCAGCATCACGCAATGCCGCAAAGCGTGGCATAAGAGTTGATGTCATTGGTGTAGGCACAGAAGATGGTGCGCCTATCCCTCTGGGACAAGGTCGATATCTCCAATACGACAATAGCCAGGAGGTAATCACCAAGCTTAATGCCAAAGATGCCGAGGAAATCGCCAAGGCCGGAGATGGTGTATATATATCAGGTAACTCCAACAGCGCCGTTGACCAGCTCACCAACAATCTGGAGGATATGGGTCGCAAGGAGTATACCCGCATCACCCATTCACCCGCAGCCGAGCAGTTTCCTGTGCTTGCCTGGATTGCATTGATATTGATGGTGATTGATGTCATCATTGTTACCCGCAAGATTTCATGGCTGCGTGAAATCAACTTCTTCTCACGCGATAATAAGAATGCCGGAGAAGAGAAAAAAGAGAAGGAGGAAGAGAAATGAAGCTACTGAAATATTACTTGATTATAATAGCCTGTGCAGGCATGATTTCCTTGTCGGGATGTGCAGGTGATGAGCCTGGACAGCCTAAGACTACAAAGGTCGAGAGAAAGTCAATCAACAAGGGCAACAAGCTGTTTAATGGTGGAAAATTTGAGGAGGCTGAGGCTGAGTATCGCAAAGCTATTCAATCCAATCCTAACTCAGAGGTAGCTAAATATGACCTTGCCTCGGCATTGATTGCCCGTGCCACCACTGCCGAGAATGACACTACAGCGTCTAAATTTATCAACGAGGCTACAGTCTTGCTGCAGAAGCTTGCCAAAGATGGCAAGCAACCCGAGGTGAAAGAGTGGGCCAATTATGACCTCGGCAATCTTGCTTTCAATGATGAGAAATACAAGGAAGCAGTCGAGGCTTACAAGGAGTCGTTACGTGTAAACCCTGAAAATGACGCTACGCGCGACAACCTGCGCCTGGCCCAGAAAAAGCTTGAAAACCAGCAACAGGACAAGCAAGACCAGAACAAGGAGGACAAGCAAGACCAAAACAAGAATCAAAACGAGGACAAGCAAGATCAAGATAAACAGGATCAAGACAAAAAAGACCAAAACGAGGACCAACAGCAACCACCTCAACAACAGCAGCAACCGCAGCCCCAAGGTGGTATCTCAGATGACAACGCACGTCAGATATTGAGAGCTATGGAAAATGAGGAAAATGCCACCCGCCAGCGTTTCAATCAGCGCAATCAGAACGGACGTCCGTCACGTCCAATCCACGGCAACCCATGGTAAGTCATGCTACTACTTAACTGAGTATTTATGAGAAATAATTTTTATCTACTGATAATAATGCTTGCACTGGCCTTCACGGCCGGTGCTGCAAGCGTCACTGTCATCCCTCCGAGCGGAGCATTGAAAGGACGCTCATTTAATGTCATATTCCGCATCAAGGATGCATCTAATTTAGAGGTAAAGTCAGCACCCCACATCAATGGTTGTCGTGAGCTCGCCGGCCCTATCACTACAGGGCATCAGAGTTCTTCAATGACAATCAACGGCAAGACTGTGCAACAGTCTTCCACAATTGATGTCGCATGGACCTATGTGGCCGAGGAGAGTGGTAACTACACAGTATCGTCAGCAGCATTTCTGGTTGATGGCCGACAGGTGACTACCAAGCCGGTGCAATTCTCTGTACTCAGTGCCCCGGCACCTGACCCGGTCAATCAGATGGCATCAGCACCGTCACAGGATGATGTGCTTGTGAGGATACTCCTCAATAAGTCTACAGCCTATGAGCAGGAAGCGATTGAGTGTACCATAAAGCTTTACACCCAATTCCCCATTACCGAGTTTTTCCCCACATTACAACCCAACTATGAGGGTTTCCTGATTGATGAAGTTGAAATCAGGACCCCTACCATCAATCAGCGCGAGCAAATAAATGGAAAGACCTATTATAGCGCCGTGTTGAAGAAGTGTATCATCTTCCCCCAGAAATCGGGTAAGCTCACGATTAATTCCGGCGAATATGATGTCACTGTCGAAAAGCTTGACCGCATCGCTATGGACCGTTGGGCTCAGCTCTTTGACCCACGCAGCCAGAAACTAAAAATCAAGTCCAACTCTGCCTCGATAGAAATTAAACCGCTGCCCGAGCCACGCCCGGCCGGTTTTACCAACGCAGTGGGTGATTTCCGCATTGAGTCGCATCTCGCCGGAGATAAATTCTCTACAGGCCAGACAGGCTCACTCATTTACACAATTACCGGTACCGGTAATATCAAGTATCTCAAGGAGCCGGATGTTGAATTCCCTTCTGAGTTTGACACCTACGATGTGCGCAGCAAGTTTGATGGCGGCGTAAATGGTTCGACTGTGTCAGGCACCATGACATTTGACTACACCTTCACCCCCAACACAGTGGGACAGTACACAATACCGGGCAAAGACTTTGTATATTTCAATCCGTCAACAGGTGAATACAAAACGCTAAAGACCAATTCCTACACTATCAATGTCGCCCAAGGTGAGGATACTGAGGATGTCAACACTTCTCACCTCACCGACATTCTCCCCATCAATACCGATGCCCGGTCCGGTAATCCCACCTATGTTGTCAATACCTGGTGGTACTGGATGCTTTACCTTATAGTGTTCATTGCCTTGATAGTGACACTAAGCCTCTACCGCAAGCGCATAGAAATGATTCACGATGTCAAAGGCATGAAGATGGCCCGCGCTGAGAAGAGTGCCCGCAACCGCCTCAAGACGGCCCAGGGCCTGATGAGTTCAGGCAAGAGTGAGCAATTCTATGCCTCGATACTTGGAGCGCTGTTCGGGTACATCGGCGACAAGCTGTCGATGCCCGCATCACAGCTGTCACGCGAAAATATTTCTGAAGCCCTCTCGGGCCATGGTGTCGACGCTGTCACTATTGATAAGGTAATTGGTCTTATTGACCTGTGTGAGACAGCACGATACACCCCAAGCGGTACTTCAGCCGACCAAATGCACCATGTCTATGACGACACCTCAGCTATTATTGCCAAGCTCGAGTCTTTTAACAAAAAGTAATGTCACTATGAAGTCAGTAAAAACAATATATATCCTTGTAGTCGCATTTATAGTATCTACGTTTCAGATAAATGCTCAAGAAAGTGATATAATCAGCGAGGCCAATAAAGCCTATAACGCCAACCAATTTGAAGATGCTGTAAAACTCTATACTGCAGCCATTGACTCATTGGGTGGAAGCAGCGAGCTGTTTTATAATTTAGGTAATGCACAGTATCGCACCGGCAAGACCGGACTTGCGATTATTTGCTATGAACGAGCACTCAAACTTGACCCTACCAATGAGGATGCCCGAGCCAATCTGGGGTTTCTCAACTCCAGGATAATTGACCGTCCCGGTGAGAGAGGCACGCTCATATCGCAGGTTACTGATGCTCTACTCGACATGGCAGGTGTCAACACATGGGCGTGGCTCACATTTATACTCTTCTTGCTCACAATCGCATGTGTCGCCATCTATGTGATGTCATCATCTGTGACATTGCGTAAAGCCGGATTTTTTGGTGGCATTGTGTTGTTGATATTAACCTGCCTGGGCATTATACTGGCAATCAGGGCAGGCAGTCGTGCAGAGTCTCATGATGAGGCTGTTGTCACTGTTTCAACCACTACCCTGTCAACTGAGCCGTCCACCCCGACAACCGAGGCCGCTCAAGCCGGTACACTTCATGAAGGTGCCAAGGTTGAGATTGTCGACTCAATAGTCTCCACCACCGACTCGACAAGGATGTGGCTCGATGTAAATGTCGATAATGCCACCCGAGCATGGATTAATGCTGATGACGTGGAGCGTATATAATTAAGCATTTTATATTGGAGCTTGTTTAAGGCTCCAAATATAGCAGCCGTGATAGTATTAGCTACCATGGCTGCTTTTTTGTGCTTTAGGTTGGGATTATAGATTGTAGGGGGACTATTCATCGTCATCATCAATGTCGTCCCAGTCAAAATCCCATCCCATTTCCTCGGTGAATTTTGACAGCTCGCGTCCCTCTCGCTTAGTGGGACGCCCAAGCCCCTTACGACGGTCAATGAAGCCTGAGATTTTCACTACCTCGAGTAGATCAAGTTCACTCTGAGGTGTTACATTTTCCATATATTCAGGCACGAGTTTGGCTCCGAGACGATTTTCGGTGCATTGTAGCACCTTGAATGAATAGGTCACCGGAGGCTTGCGCACCTGCACTATGTCGCCCGGCTTGATTGTGCGTGATGGTTTAATTATAGTATTGTCAACACTCACTCTTCCTTTCTTGCATGCCTCAGTGGCAATAGTGCGTGTCTTGAATATGCGCATTGCCCACAGCCACTTGTCGACTCTCACTTCTCCTTTGGCCATAACATTACTTTTTATTAAAATTATTCATTGCAAAGCCAATACCTGAAAGGCAAAATGCCTTGATAGCATCAACAGCAGTGTCAATTCGCTCAGGAAGCAGTTTTTCATCCTCGGCAGAAAAGCGGCCGAGCACAAAGTCAACCTGAGTGCCACGGGGGAAATCGTTACCAATGCCAAAGCGTAAACGAGGATAAGCCTGTGTGCCAAGCATCTCGGCGATATTCTTCAGCCCGTTGTGACCGGCATCGCTACCTGAAGGTTTAATGCGTATAGCCCCAAGTGGTAATGCAAGATCATCGACAACAATAAGCACATGATTATTGTCAAGACCCTCCTTCTCCTTCCAATAACGCACGGCGTTACCGCTGAGGTTCATATAGGTAGAGGGTTTCAGAAGAGTGACGAGCTTATTTTTGATGCGCCCTTGGGCGACATCGCCATAACGCTCGGTCTTGAATTGCATGCGGCATGACTGAGCGAGTGCATCAACCACTCTGAAACCAATATTGTGGCGTGTCCACTCATACTCAGGACCGATATTGCCGAGCCCTACGATAAGATAGTCCATAATCAGTCAATCAGATAATGAAAATATCGTTATAACGCCACCTTTGGAGCGGTGGCATTATAACGATTAAAGATTTAAATTGAGCTTGCTGTCAAGCACTCACATTAGTTACCGGCAGCGGCAGCAGCGGCAGCGGCACCACGAGCGGCACGGGTGAGCTGTACGGCGCACACAACTGCGTTCTTGGCGTTGGTGAGCTCAAGACCTTCAAAGTGGAGGTCACCAATCTGGATCGTCTTGCCAAGACCGAGGTGATCAACATTGATAACAAGACGCTCGGGAATCTCAGTGTAGATAGCCTTAACGCGGATTTTCTTCATTGAGAGGCTAAGTTTACCACCGGCCTTAACACCCTCGGCATGGCCCTCGAGCTTAACGGGAACCTCAACAGTAACAGGCTTCTTGTCGGTTACTTCGAGAAGGTCCATGTGAAGGATAGTGTCCTTTACGGGGTGGAACTGGATATCCTTGAGCACAGCCATCTTAGTTTCACCGTTGGCGGTAAGCTCGATAGCGTAGATATCGGGAGTGTAGACGAGCTTGCGAACAGCATCGTTGGTCACAACGAGGTCGGTAGTGATGAGACCGCGACCATTGGCGATTTCAACGATTTTTTCACCGGGCTTGAGAGTGCCTGAGTAAGGAAGAGTGATGATTTCACCACCGTTAAGCACTACGGGGATTTTGTTTTCCTTACGGAGAGTCTTGGCAGCCTTCTTGCCAAGGTCGGTGCGCGGTTCAGCGCTCAGCTTGAAAATTTCCATTGTTAAAAAATTTTGTGTTACTCAAAATAAAGTTATTACTAAATTTCCCATCACACTTTATAGAAATGGGTTGCTTTAAAGCGACTGCAAAGTTACACAAATTTTACCAAATCCCCAAACAAAAAATTCATTACCTATTATTTTTCAATAATAAAGATATGTAGTCAAGATAGTTGTCGGTAAACTTTCTGCCGGTAAAGTGAGCATCGAGCATTTCTTTGGACATGCGCCCCATATCCATCCTCTTATCTGCGTCATTGGCGAGTGTTAAAATATAGTCACCCAAAATCCCGAAATCTCCTATAGAAGCCAAATAACCATTTTGTCCATCTTTTACCATATAAGAATTGTCGCCAACATTTGTAGCTACTATAGGGAGGTCGGCGTTCATGGCCTCAAGTATTGAATTGCTCAGGCCTTCAAATAATGATGTTGAGAGATAGATATCGGCATCAGCCAGCAGAGTGGGGATATTGTCAGAATTAATATAAATCTTAGTAGTGGGTTCTATCCCATATTTAGCTATGAGTGAACGAATATGGCCCTCAAGTTCTCCGTATCCAACAATAGTAAAACGCAATGATGGAGCTTTTTCCATTGCCAGAGCCATAGCGGCAATAGCTGTATCGTAATCTTTTTGAGCTACAAACCGCCCCACTGTAATGACATTTACAGTATCATGCTTGTCTTTATTAGAAAAAGGCAAAACGGGATCGATGCAGTTGTGGATTACGGCAATTTTGTCAGGGTTAAAACCTTTTTCAATGAAAAAGTCGCGACCTGAGTGGCAATTAGCAATGGTACCTGTGGCAAGATGATTGGTAACAAAGCGGTCGGCCCACAATTTTAACTTAGGCAACCGGGAATTACGCAATCCGGTGATAACCTTGATATCCTGGCCATGAGCCGAAAGGCATGCAAGGATATTGGCACCGGTCAAGTAGGAAAACACAAATTGAGGCTCCACACTTTTCATGTAATGCCTCAATTGTTTAATCCGAGAATAAAACGTGCCTGAAAATGTCACAAATGTCACCTTATCAGAGAGCATCCGGCGATACTTCTCATGGATTTTAGCGGAATTAAAAACCACAAAGTCTACATGTGTATGTTCGCTCAACTGATTGGCAAGTATCACTGCTTGCTTCTCAGCTCCTCCACTGGTGAGATTTTTTACAAAAATTGCAACACTCTTCATGGTGACAAATACTTGAGAGAGAGCAAAAATAGTAATTTAATTATCAGATAATTGCGCTAAACATGTATCATCGGCGACGGTTGCGCACACTGCGTGTTACACCGCTCTTGGCCGAGCTGCTCTTGGATGCCTTAGGTGCCTTAATCTTTTTAGGCTTGACCTCCTTATCACTTGAGCCACGCTTGGTGCGCACAGTTTTCTTCTCATCCTTAGCGGCCGATTCATCTGCATCAGATGCAGAGGGCTCGTTATCTTCATCGGTTGTGGCCACTTCCTGAGCAGCGTCCTTATCCTTGCCTTTACCTTTTTTCTTGGCAGTGGTCACTGTAACAGGGTCCTCTACCCACAGCTTGTCGCCAAATGTGTCGAGCCTGTGCTGGATGCTATCCTGTGCGCGGGCAAGGTCCTCGGGATCGGGATAAAGCTGCATCAGCGACTTGTTGCGCAGATTGCGGGTCTTGTAAATATCACCTTTATATAGACCGAGCTGGAAGTAGTCGTCATAGGTGCATGAGGCGAGATTGTTGTCATCGTTTGTGAATATATTCTGTGTCGACAGGAATGGACGGAGCTCGTCAAACTTGACCCAGAACATGGGGTATTTAACAGCCTCGTAGCCAAAATCACCGGCACGGTGAAGCACCGGACAGATAGCTTCGATGACGGTGTGCATGCGGTTGGAGCGCGTATCAAACTCCCACCGTTCGACGATATAATAGCTAAGCACCTCGTTGGCGGGCACGTCACTCTCGTCGATATCAAATTTGGGATGCTGTGCAGTCGAGCCCTTGGCCGGTGTATATAGCACGTGGAAGCGGTCGAGCATATCCTTTACCTTAAGGCGGTATTGGTCGGTGAACACTTCGCGACCATCGAGATACTCATAGGCGGCAAGCTGGTCGTTGGCGAGAAGGCGCATGATGATGCGGAACAGGCTCTCCTGCCCGTCAATGGGTTCGTCGGGAAAGTACAGGGGCGAGTTTTCATCTTTAGTGAGGTCAAGCTGACGGTAGATGACACGCATCCAATGCATGTCGGCATCGCTTTTGGGCACACTTTCAAAGTGGGACTGCATGCGCTGGGTCACGGTGCCTGCCGCGGGAGCTGCCGATTTGCTTGAACGAGAATCATTGCCACTACGTCTCGATACACCCGAAGTAGATGAGTTCTGAGCTACTGCCGAGCTTGATAAAGCGAGCAGTGTCACTCCAAGTATTATATATCTTTTCAATATCTTCATATTCCTGACTTGTAGAATTAAATCAATTTACTATTACCTCTACCGGGCTCAAGAGACGCTCGACACCGTCGGGTCCAATGGCACGGATGCGGGAGATGTAGAAGCGCTTGCCACGTGAGAGACGCTTGAATGAGTCTTTCTGTCGCTGGGAGAACTGAGACCCTGACGAAACCTCGGGGATTGCGTTGCCCATCTGGTCAAAGAACACGGTTTCAAAACCGAGCACCTTAAAGTCAATATTAAGCAAATCGTCGTCAATTGCAGCGTCAAGCCCATTTGATGCGAGCAGAGCAGCCTTGCTGAAGGGCTTGCCACCCTTGTAACGCTCGGGACCGGCATTGCCCTGATAGGTTATGAAGGCAACCGGATCGGGGAGCTTGCGCACACGGAATGTCATTGAACCCACAGTCTGGTTGCCGCCGTCGATATTGGCCGAGACAGTAATTACAGCTTCCTGCCCTATCGCTGCCGGCTTGGCAATCCAAGAGTCACCGTTGCGGGTGAGGGTACCATTGGTCATTGAAGCGTTGACGGCACTCATAGGTACACCGGGCACAGAGATGCTGATGGGGTTGTTGATACCCGCATAAAGCACATTCATCATCGTGGGCGATATTGTCGCCGAAGGCTCAATGACAGTGTAGCTTGACTTGAACTCGTGGCGTGTCTCAGTGCCATCGGGATGGGGAACGAGGATGTAACCAGCGTAGTCGTGGGAGCCGACAGCACCGGCGTTGAACTCATATTTCCCGTTGGTAATCTGTCGCCCGCCTACAAATATCTTTGGCCGTGCTGCGGTGTCTATAGCAGCAAGGACAATCTCGGCAGAGTATTTGCCACCTCTCATCACCATTTTTGACTCGGGGATGACGAAGGCATCAAGCTGATTGACGCGAAGCTCGCCGGTGTCAAAGCTGTTGAGAAGATTGGAGAGGGCTTCACCCTCGGCATATCTCACATCATTCTGAAGCTTGGTGAGAAGCGTAACAGCTGCCACGACAGGTTGAGTGTCAAATTTGGCTTCCTCCCATGTTAAGTCAACAGGCATACCGGGACGCTTGAAAGGCTCGGTCGAGAGCATTGCCTCGATGCTGGCCTTTTTCTCCTTGTCACCGATGAAGCTGCAAATATAGTCGCGGTAGGAGTCGACATCACTACGGAGGTCGGCACCACGATGGGTCAAGGGGTTGAGCATAACCACCGATGCAGCCTCGAGGTCGTCACGACGCTGAATGTCGTTGACCTTACCGTCGGAACCATCTGCCTGCTGCACAATCATAAGCTTGAGAGAGTCGATGTAGTTGTAAAGCTCGGCAGCGCGCCGGCGCACCTGGGTTGCCTTTGTAAAAAGTGGTGTTGCCTGGGCGGCGTTGGTCAACGTCAATGCCTCGAGCTGATTATAGATAGCAGCATTGCGTTGACCCATATTGATATTAGTGTGGGCAAGACCATCCTCGACCTGCACAAAACCGTCGAGCACATCACTCGAGACGTTGAGCGCAAGCATAGCCGTCAGGACGATATACATGAGGTTTATCATCTTCTGGCGTGGGGAAAGTCGTGCAACTGATTCGGCCATTTAAATAGATATTTATAATAGTTAGCTTATACTAAGTGTATTATTGCTTGTTATCATCATCGAGCGGACGGTCGGTGGGGTCGGTGCCGGGCACATCCATGCCCATGATAGGACGGTACATGTTGATTGTCATCGCATGTATCATTTTTTCATACACCTGATTGAGCTGCTGCATGTAGCGTGCCATCTTTTCTGACTCCTCGCAATAACGCTGGCTCTGGCGTGCGCTCTTTTCATACATATCGCGTATATCCTTTATGCCGCGGTTGACACGGTCGATTGAGTCGAGCTGTGACGAGACGCTCTTGAGTTGTATCTCGTAGATAGTGTTGAGCCCACCTATATTGCGGTTGAGATCTTCCATCTGAGAGACATAACCTGTGGAGCTTGACGAGATGTTTTCAGAGTTCTCAGTGATAGCCTTGTAGCTCTGTAGCAGAGTATCGCTTACCTGGTTGAGTGCCTGGGTGGTATTGCGGAGCTGAGCCATCTGGTCGGTTATAGCCGACATCTGCTCAAGATACTGTTGAGTGGCAGTGGTGAGCTCAGCCATCTTGGAGAGCTGATCGGATGCTGCAGCCATCTTGGAGATGCTTTCACTGAGCGAGCGTGAGTCTTCCTCTGACAAGTCGATATAACTCGGGAGACCGACTGCGCTGCGCGCCTCATAGTCAGAAACTTGATAGTGGCTTGCTGTCTCCCCGGACGACTGATTATAGGCTGAGCCTGAGAAATCGGGGCGGTCGTCAGGGTCTTTGGTATCCAACACCGGGAAGACGTGCTCCCAGTGGTATTCCTTGGGTGGCCGGTCAAAAGCAGTGAGAAGGAACATCAATACCTCGGTGCCCATACCCACCGAGAGCATCAGGTTGCCGCCGGGGAGGTGAAGGATTTTAAAGAGTGCTCCCAGAATGACGACTGCTGCGCCCACTGAGTAGCAAAAGTTGAAGAAGCGTTGACCACCTTCCCAAGCAAGGAATTGGTGAATTTTGTTTTTGCTGATTTTTGCCATTATCGAGTTTCGATTTCATTCTGCCACGTCAATATGAGAACCGACAGAAGTTATGATGATTAGCTTATCTGATAATTGTAGTTGTCACTGATTGTTATTTCTTGGCTTTCTGCCCTTTGGCAAACCCAATCTGAGTCCTGACGTTGCGGAAACCGATATATGAGCGCTGCTCGTTCTGGTATTCCCACATGCGCATATCCGAGCGGATATTGTGGACCACATCTTTCCATGAGCCACCGCGCACAATCTTACGCTTCATCTTGTAGGGATCCTCTTTGGCGGCGTCATATCTATACTGGGGGTTGATGTCATTTTGCAACTTGGAGACGGCCTCGGTGTAGGCTGTCGAGGTCCACTCGCTCACATTGCCGGCCATGTCATAGAGGCCGAAGTCGTTGGGCGCATATGTGCCGACGCGTGATGTGATGAGCTGTCCGTCCTTGACATAGTTGCCCTCCTGAGGCTTGAAGTTGGCATAGAAGCAGCCGCTGGTCTTCGGTGAGTGGCAGGTCGCCGTCCCAGGGATACATGTTGTCCTTGTTGCCGGCGCGGGCGGCATATTCCCATTCGGCCTCGGTGGGGAGACGGTAGGGCTCGACATAGACACCCTCGCGGCCGAGCGAGCGGCTGAGGTAGTCGGTGCGCCAGTTGGCGAAGGCGTTGGCCTGCTCCCAGCTGACACCTACCACGGGATAGTCGTTGTAGCCGCCGTGAGAGAAGTACATGCGCACGTAAGGCTCGTTGTAGGCGTTTTCAAAGTCGTTGACCCAGGCGGTGGTGTCGGGGTAGACGTTGACTATGTAGGTGTTGAGGAAGTCGTAGTCGCCGGTGAGCGCGCGGGTGATGGTCTCGCGGATGATGTCTCCCTCGTCGTTAATATAGGCAGTGTCCTTAGAGATGATGGGATCGGTAGTGGGCACAGGCTTGTCGGTGTTGTATTCTCGACGGGTGGGATCGACACGATGCTTGCGCTTGGCAGCCTCGGTGTGGTTATAAATCTCATAGCGGTAGTTGAGCTGAGTTGGATCGAGCTCACGCTGTCCGGTGATGGGGTTGGTGCGATATACACTCTCGATGGCGCGCTGCTCATCCTCGCTGGGATTGCGCCAAGGTATGGCCTTGTTCCAGTTGAGGTAGGGCTTGATGGGGTTGCCTTCGTTGTCTTCCTCAATCTTGAACTCCTCGTTGCCGCCGAATGCCGGGTCGGCGAGACGCTCGCGGATGATGGAGTCGCGCACCCAGAATACAAACTGCTTGTATTTGGAGTTGGTGATCTCGGTCTCGTCCATCCAGAAAGACGTCGACCGACATACCGCGATTGTCGGCTCTGAGGTTCCAGGCACTGTCGGCCATCTGCGGGCCTACCTCCATCGAGCCGCGTGACACGAGCACCATCCCATAGGGAGTGGGCTCGGCCCAGTAGGAGCCGCCTACACCGGTGACTTCACCACCCGCCGAGGATGTTGAGCGTCCACCTGCAGCACATGAAGCTACTACGAGGGCTATTGTGAGTGAAAGGATGTAAATCGCAATCTTTTTCATATCTTACATTATGCGTATATTCTTGTGTCTATGTCTATTTTTATCAGAGAAATCCAGTTTCAGGCTATACCCAAGCACTATCTCATGGCTGCCGCTGCTTGCCTTGGCAATAGCGGTGGTGGGATACTCATAGCTGTAGCCAATATAGATTCCCTTAAACTCGGCTCCCAACATGGCGATGACAGCATCATTGTAGCGATAGCCCACGCCGGCCGTAAGGAACTTATTGTAACGCCCGCGCACAGTTGCTTGTCCGGTGGTGAATGTAAAGTCACTCGCAACAATTATCGAGGGCATCACTTCAAATAACGTGTTTTTTATAGGAATATTGCTACCCGCCATGAAATAAAGTGAGCGTGACTGTTGAAATTCATAATTTTTCACGTCTGACGAGGCTCCGTCGCCGCTACCCCCTGTTGATGACCCATTGCCATTCATTCCCTCGCCCTGCATCTTAATTGTAGGCGAGTTGACATGTGTACACGACAGCCCGGCCCAAAATTTGGGATGAGTGTAATAAAGACCCACACCCAGATCAAGCCCGGTGCCATGGATGTCGCTGCGCGGGATTGCGTCATCGGAGTCCTGATGATAGTCGTCATCATCGGGCAGTACCACCTTGGAGCCCTTGAAGCCCTCGTCGATAAATCCTATCTGGAGGCCGGCGGTGAGCTCTCCTTTCAGCAGCTTCAGCTTGTAACCGAGTTGAGCACCAAGCGTGAGGTTGCTATAGAGGCCGGCACTCTCCTGCTGCATCATAACTCCCACAGCCACTTTCTTGCCCATGAGCTTAAGCGGCATGTTGGCAGTGCCCATGAATGTCTGTGGTGCATTGTCGATACCCATCCACTGCAAGCGGGCCAGTCCGTTGATGCGTAAATTGTCGGTAATGCCAATCGCCGCTGGATTATAATAGGCCGGCACCTCCATATAATGTGCCACCATCGCGTCGCTTTGAGCTTTCAACGGCAGCGGGCTAAGCAATAAAGCCGCAGCCAGCGCAGCAATCAATCGACGGGAGCTGATATATAATTGTAGTCTCATAACTGTCATTCAAAATAAAAGGTCAGCACTATCATCTTGGAGGTAGCCTTAGTCAATGATTTGGTGATATTGAGCTTGGTAGGCTCCTCAGCGAGGTCGGGGCGGTTCTTTTCGAGCACATTACCAAGACCGAAACAGAATTTTACCTCGGGGATGAATTTAAAATAAGGCAGATACAGGTCACACCCGAATCCTGCGGTGAGATAAACATCCATAGGCTTGAGCCTCAGATAGTCGCTGTTTTTCTTGGAGATGTCAAACGCCGGCATCACGCCTCCCGTAATATAAGGCCTTGAGTTGCGGTAGCGCAGTGCTGCAAATTTCAGGTCGACAGGAAGCACCACATATGCCGACTTGATATTCTGAGACGCAGTCTCGCCGGGATGAGATGTGTCAACCATCTTGATATTACGGTTGCCAAAATACATTCCGGGCGAAAATCTCACGCTGAACCACTCGTTGAGCCTCAGGTCGAGCAAGCCGTTGACACAGAAGCCTGGAGAATAAGAGGGCTGGTCCATAAACCACGTCTGCCCATCCTCGGTCACATAGCCATTGTGGGTGAAGCGCATGTCTTGCATGTGCAAGCCGATTGAGAAGCCAAGATGCCAACGACGAAGGTCAGCATAGGGCTTATTCATGAGTTTGTCATTAAAATCGCGGCATGACAATGAGCATGGCAACAATGACACCATCAAGGCAACAAGACACAATATGATTGATTTAGCACATTTCATCTTATGTCACTAACGGCTATAACCTGGATTTTATTGCACCTCCAAGGCATAAAAATGGCAGGGGCTCTAAATGCTGTTTTAACATTTATTCCTTAACGCATCTTCAATATTTAATAATATATAATTAATTTTGGCGGTTGATTATTTTGTCATACCTTTGTAAAAATAAAATGACCTTATTATATCATGCAGTTTAAGAAAAGTTTATTATTATTTACTTTAGCAACCTTATTGCTATCACCATCAACACTTTTAGCCCGTAATTTTGCTCTTGGAGCCGACATTTCAGGCACCACCGAGCTGGAAGCACAAGGAATAAAGCCCTATAACAATAACGGAGCTCCCACCGATAATTTCACCCTCATGCACGACCTTGGGCTTAATGCCTCAAGGTTGAGAGTATGGGTAAACCCCAAAGGCGGATTTTGCTCCCCCTATGATGTCATGCAGATGGCAAAACGTGCTGCAGCATTGGGCGACGACATTATGATTGACTTTCATTACAGTGATTGGTGGGCCGACCCCGGGAAACAAAATATACCCGAGGCGTGGAAAAATCTCACCTATGAAGAGATGAAGGGCGCACTCGCAGCACACACAGCCGAGACCCTGTTGTTACTTAAAGAGAATGGCATCGATGTCAAATGGATACAGATAGGCAATGAAACCACCAACGGATTTCTGTGGCCTATGGGTCGCATCGAGGATAACATGGAGCAGTATGCAGGTCTCACCAAGGCCGGTTATGAGGCCGCCAAGCGTGTCTACCCTGATGCTCAAGTGATGGTGCATCTTGACAACGGCTACTCGCAAGAGTTATATGACAGGGTGTTTGACGATCTTAAAAAATATGGTTGTCCCTGGGATGCCATTGGCATGAGCGTATATCCCTTCTGGAGCAAGCGCGACCCCAAAGATGAGAAATCAGTAACAGATATCATCGACAATATCAATCATCTGAACAGTAAATACAATTGTGATGTGATAATCACTGAGGTGGGTGTTGAAGCATCAAAACCTGAGGAAGGTAAGGATTACCTCTCGCGCCTGATTAATGCAGCTATGGAAACTCCGGGATGCACGGGAGTATTCTATTGGGGACCCGAGATATGCCGTGGTGGATATGCACTGGGAGCCTTTGAAAATGACCGTCCAACAATCATCATGGATGCATTCACCGAGGCATCAAAACACATTGATACAAAAAAAATAGAGAATTGATAATAACCAAAACAATTTATTTCAAACAACTATATGACCAAAAAAATTTTATATCTATCAATAGCAGCGGCTGTTGCGATTTCAGCTTCGGCACAGCGCTCTGAGACTTACCTTAAAGATGGTTGGCTCTTCACTAAAGGAGTGGCCTCACCTGATACCAAGTGGCAAAAAGTCAGTGTGCCCCACGATTGGGCTATATATGGACCATTTGACCGCTCCTATGACCTTCAGGAGGTGGCAATTGAGCAGAACGGCGAGACCGAAAAGACTCTGAAAACAGGGCGTACCGGTGGACTCCCATTTATCGGCAAAGGTTCATACATGACAACATTTGAAATTCCCGATACTGCTGGCCGAAGCACGACTATCATCTTTGACGGCGTGATGAGCAACGCCCATGTCAAGTTAAACGGCAAGGAGATAGCAATGTGGCCTTATGGGTACAACTCCTTCTATGTGAATGTTGATGGCGTGGCAAAGCCAGGCGAAAACTTGCTTGAGGTGGCGTGTGAAAACAAAGACGGCCAGTCACGCTGGTATCCCGGGGCCGGCATCTACCGCAATGTGAGAGTAGTGTCGACCGACAAGGTGCATATCCCGGTGTGGGGCACCTATGTCACTACACCCGATGTTACCAAGGATTATGCCTCGGTTAATCTAAAGATGAAAATTGAAGGCGCCCGTCAGTTCAAAGAATGGCCCTACGGTGACAAAATTATGGTAAACACAGTCATCTTTGACCCGCAAGGTAAGGAAGTGGCGTCTGACAAATCGGAATATATTGCCCGAGGCCAGCAGTTTGCCCAGAATTTCATTGTCAACAATCCTGAACTGTGGAACACAACTACACCCGCTCTATACACCGCCCGCACAACACTGAGCAAGGATGGCAAGGTTTTGGACAGCTACGATACTCGTTTCGGAATACGCAAGATTGAATATATCCCCTCCAAGGGATTTTTCCTCAACGGCGAGCCCACCAAGTTTAAAGGAGTGTGCAATCATCATGACCTCGGCCCCCTCGGAGCAGCCGTCAACCGTTCGGCCTTGCGTCACCAGATAGAGCTGCTCAAAGATATGGGCGTGAATGCCATACGCACATCCCACAACATGCCGGCTCCCGAGCTTGTAGAGCTGTGTGATGAGATGGGCATGATGATGATGATTGAGCCTTTTGATGACTGGGGATTTCGTCCCAAGTCACCTAATGGCTACGGCAAGGTTTTTGATGAGTGGGCCGAGCGAGACATCACCAATATGGTGGAGCAATACCGCAACAGCCCCTCGGTGGTGATGTGGTCGATAGGCAATGAGGTGCCCTCGCAATGGGGTGAGCCCGGCATGAAAGAGCTTGAGATGCTGCAAGGGATCATACACCGGCTCGACCCTACCCGCCCTGTGACATGCGGCATGGACCAGATAGGCTCGGTGCTGGACAATGGATTTGCCGCAGCACTCGATATCCCCGGCTTCAATTACAAGCCCCAGTATTACGACTCGATTTACAGCCGTCTGCCCCAGCAGCTGGTGCTTGGCTCAGAAACAGCATCGACAGTATCATCTCGCGGTGTCTACCATTTCCCTGTGGTGGCCCCCGATGAAAACCACCGCTTCACAGCCATGCACCCCGACAAGCAGTCATCGAGCTATGACTTTGAAGCATGTTCATGGTCAAATGCACCCGACATCGACTTTGCACGCGATGACGACAACGAGTGGACCATTGGTCAGTTTGTGTGGACCGGCTTTGACTACCTTGGTGAGCCGGCTCCTTACGACACTGATGCATGGCCATCTCACAGTTCCTACTTTGGCATCATCGACCTCGCCTCTCTGCCCAAAGACCGCTACTACCTATACCGCTCACAGTGGAACAAAGATGACCACACTCTCCACATTCTCCCCCACTGGAACTGGGAGGGCCGTGAGGGTGAAGTCACCCCGATATTTGTCTACACCGACTATCCCAAGGCCGAGCTGTTTATCAACGGCAAGAGCCAGGGCATGAGGGAAAAGAACGACTCTACATTGCAAAACCGCTATCGCCTGATGTGGATGGAGACTGTCTACGAGCCGGGTGAGGTGAAAGTCGTGGCCTATGACAGCAATGGTAACAAGGCCTCCGAAAAGACGATGAAAACAGCCGGCAAGCCCCATCACCTGGTGGTGACCCCCAACCGCACATCAATCAATGCCGATGGTGAAGACCTCGTGTATCTCACCGTGCAGGTAGCCGACAAGGATGGCAACATCGTGCCCACCGACAGCCGCGCAGTCAACTTCAAGGTGACAGGTGCAGGCAGCTATCGCGCAGGTGCCAATGGCGACCCCACCTCATTGCGACTCTTCCACAAGCCCGAGATGGACCTTTTCAGCGGTGCCGCCACCGCTATAGCTCAGGCGGGCACAACTCCCGGCACTCTCACGTTCACTGCCACAGCTAAGGGTGTGAAGCCGGCAACAGTAATAATTAACGTAGAATAAAGATATCTAACAACTTATAACCATGGAACTTAAAGAAAAGATTAATCAGAAATTCACTGAGCAGTTTGGCTCAGAAGGTACATTTTATGCCTCAGCAGGACGTATCAACCTCATCGGCGAACACACTGACTACAACGGCGGATTCGTTTTCCCCGGAGCCATCGACAAAGTCATCATGGCTGAAATCAAACCCAACGGCATCGACAAGGTCAGAGTGTTCTCACTCGACATCAATGAATATGTTGAATTTGGTCTTAACGAGGAAGATGCACCATCACAGTCATGGGCACGCTACATATTTGGTGTATGCCGCGAGGTCATCAAGCGCGGAGGCACTGTCAAGGGCTTTGATGCCGTGTTTGCCGGCAATGTGCCCCTGGGTGCAGGTCTCAGCTCATCAGCTGCCCTTGAGAGCTGCTTCGCATTTGCGCTCAACGATCTGTTTAACGACAACAGCATTGACAAGTTTGAGCTTGCACGCATCGGCCAGTCTACCGAGCACAACTACTGCGGCGTCAACTGCGGCATCATGGACCAGTTTGCCTCGGTCTTTGGCCAAAAAGATAAGCTTATGCGCCTCGACTGTCGCTCAGGCGAATATGAATATTTCCCCTTCCACCCCGAGGGCTACAAGCTTGTGCTCATTGACTCAGTTGTGAAACATGTGCTCGCCGACTCCCCCTACAATAAGCGTCGAGAGTCATGCGAGCGCGTAGCCAAGCGACTCGGCATCGCCACCCTGCGTGATGCCTCAATGGATGCGCTCAATGCCATCAAAGGCGAGCTGAGTGATGAAGACTACATGCGCGCCAAGTATGTCATCGAGGAAAAGGAAAGAGTGCTTGCTGTGTGTGACGCTCTCAATAGAGGTGACTACAAGACAGTGGGTGAAAAAATGTATGAGACCCACCGAGGCCTTTCCAAAGACTATGAAGTGTCTTGTGAAGAACTCGACTATCTCAATGACATCGCCCGCGAGTGTGGCGTCACCGGTTCACGCATCATGGGTGGTGGATTTGGTGGCTGCACTATCAACCTTGTCAAGGATGACCTCCACGACAAGTTCATAGCAACTGCCAAGGAAAAGTTCAACTCCAAATATGGTCATGAGCCCAAGGTTTATGACGTAATCATCAGCGACGGTGCACGTCGTTGTGAAGCCTAATCATTTTGTATATGAGTAAAGAAAAGACTGTATTAGTATCAGGGGGTGCCGGCTACATAGGCACTCACACCTGTGTTGAGCTCATTAACTCAGGTTATGATGTTGTAATTGTCGACAATCTGTCCAACTCTGAGGCCTCGGCCGTCGAAGGGGTTGAGAAAATTGTAGGCCGCAAGATGGCGTTTGAGGTCGTTGACACTTGTGATATAAATGCGCTGCGTGGCGTCTTTGACCGCTATGAATTTGACACAGTTATTCATTTTGCAGCCTATAAGGCAGTGGGCGAGTCAATGACCGAGCCACTGATGTATTATATGAATAACCTCGAGTCATTCATGAACATCTGCAAGCTCATGAAGGAATACAACCGTCCCAACGTGTTGTTTTCCTCGTCAGCCACCGTCTATGGCAACGCCGAGACACTGCCTGTGACCGAGCTCACTCCCCGACAGCCCGCCACATCGCCCTACGGCAACACCAAGCAGATGAGCGAGGATATATTGCGCGACTGTTGCGCAGCCTACAAGGGCTTCCATGGCATAGCGCTACGCTACTTCAACCCCATAGGTGCTCACCCCAGCGCACTCATTGGTGAGCTGCCACGCGGCGTGCCCAACAATCTTGTGCCCTTCATTACTCAGACAGCCGCCGGTATACGCGAGTGTCTGTCGATATTCGGTAGCGACTACGACACCCCCGATGGCACCTGCCTGCGAGACTACATAGATGTCGTTGACCTCGCCAAGGCCCATGTGGCAACCATCGACCGCATGACCGAGGGGAAAATGGAGACCCCCTATGAGATTTTCAACGTGGGCACCGGCCGACCTGTCTCGGTGCTTGAGCTTGTCAATGGTTTTGAGAAGGTCAACAACCTCAAGCTAAATTATAAGATGGCTCCACGTCGCGATGGTGACGTGCCCGCCGTGTGGGCCGACACAGCCCGTGCCAACGAGGTGCTTGGCTGGAAAGCTCAACGCACCCTTGAGGAAACCCTCGCCTCAGCATGGGCTTGGGAAAAGCATCTGAGAAATATCCAATAACCGTTTTAACTATATATAAATGAAACCTACATTATTTGTACTTGCTGCCGGCATGGGTAGCCGTTACGGTGGCCTCAAGCAGCTTGACCAGCTCGGCCCCAACGGCGAGACCATCATGGACTATTCAATCTATGATGCTCTTCAGGCCGGTTTTGGCAAGGTAGTTTTTGTAATCCGAAAAGATTTTGAGCAGGATTTCCGTCAGAAAGTCCTTGCCAAATATGAGGGTCATGTCCCTGTAGAAGTGGTGTTCCAATCAATTGATGCCCTTCCCGAGGGTTACACTCGTCCTGCCGACCGCACCAAGCCCTGGGGCACCAACCACGCTGTGCTCATGGGTAAGGACGTTATCAAGGAGCCGTTTGCTGTCATCAATGCCGACGACTTCTATGGCCGCGATGCTTTCAAGGTAATCGCCGAGGAGCTCACCAAGCCTCATGAAGGCAAAGGTGACTACTGCATGGTGGGATTCCGAGTGGGCAACACAATGACCGAAAACGGCTCAGTAGCACGCGGTGTGTGTGAAACCAAGGATGGCAAACTTGCTACCATTACCGAGCGCACAGCTATAAGCTACGACGATAACCACAACATCATTTTCACCGATGAGAATAACCGGGTGCAGACTCTCGACCCCAAGACTCCGGTATCAATGAACCTATGGGGCTTTACTCCCGACTATTTTGATTACTCGAGCCGCGAGTTCATCAAGTTTCTTGACAAGGATCTCAACACCCCCAAGTCAGAGTTTTTCATTCCACTGTGTATCGACACTCTCATCAAGAGCGGCGAGGCTACAGTAAAGGTGCTCGACACCGATTCCAAATGGTTTGGAGTGACCTATGCTGCCGACCGTCCCGGTGTAGTTGAGAAGTTTGCATCACTCCATGCCGACGGTACCTACCCCTCTCCCCTTTTCTGATAATCACATAACAACAACTATTCATGAGGCTGCTTCTCTCACAATCGGGAAGCAGCCTCATCTTTAGAGTTTATCCTTGATAAAAACATCAAGATTATGAAGCCAGACAGGCCTGATTTTCAGATGTCGCCTTGAGAGCCTGACAATGAAGAATGAAAACATGGCACTCAACGACAGTGGAAGTATCATGCCAAAATCACCCACCATTTCTACCGTGAGAAATATCGACATCAACGGTGCCTGGATTGCACCGGACATCACTCCGGCCATACCGAAGAAAGCAAAATTAGCGACATTGAGATGAGTGCCAAAAATAGTATTGGATGTGTAGGCAAACAGCAGTCCGGCCATGGATCCGGCAAAAAGTGTCGGAGCAAAATCACCACCCACGCCACCCCCGGTATTGGTGGCGGCCGTCGCTATCATCTTGACCAGCAGCGTGCCAGCGACAAAAACAATCAACACCCATGGCCCGTTGAAATCCATCATCCAGGTGTCTCGCATTATATCAGCATTGCTGCCATTTATCACTTGTCCCGCGACACCATATCCCTCGCCATAAAGCACCGGGAAACAGAATATCAAGAGACCTATAAGTAATCCCGACGAAAGGTTTCTGACCCAAGGATTGGAAATCTTGCGGAATACCTCCTCGGTCTTGGCCATCATCTTGGAATAGTAGAGAGAATACAAGCCGCAGCACAGCCCCAGCAATATAACGGCACCGATTGTCTCGGGTGCAAAAAAGTTTTTAGGGAGATAGGAGATGTCAAGAGTGAAGCCTGACCATATATAGGCTGTCAATCCGGCCGAAAGGCATGCAAATATCAAGGCAGTCACCGATACCGTTGTCATAGGCATAGCGAGCACCTCGATTGCAAACATCGCGCCACCGACGGGAGCTTTGAATATACCCGCAATGCCGGCCGCACCCCCAATAATGACAAGAATGCGGCACATCTCGGGCGGGAGCTTGAAATATTTGCCTACATTTGACCCTATTGCAGCCCCGGTATAAGCAATAGGTCCCTCTGACCCCGCTGAGCCGCCAAACCCTATAGTCAGGGCACAGGCAATAATCGGTGAATAAGTGAGATGCTTGGGCAGGTAATAATTGTGCTGCTTGAGATGGGTAGATATACGCTCGCACCCTCCTTCCATATCATCTTTAACAATATATCGTGAATAAATGCCACACAACAGAATACCCACAACAGGCAGTATAATGAACACCGGGCTATTGACATTGGCAGGAACGACATTGCGTATAAATTCGCTTAGAGCGTTGATAAAATCCTTAAGCAACGCAGCTCCGATACCTGCGAGCAACCCCACAAAAATAGCGATAAGACACAGAAATTTCTTCTGTGACATGCCATTGTGCATCGATCGGACAATATTGCCGAGACGTTTCCTTATGCCTGTAAAGAATTTATTCATCCCTCATGAGTATTTAATTTAATTAACAACCGGGATTGTCAATAAGTTGCAGCAATGTTGTCAAATTTGGTCCGCAGCCTGTCCTACTTTTTACCCTTAAATTTGTTGTAACGTTAAAAGAAATATTGAATGATATAATATATTCAATCACATGAAGATATTCAACGACATAAAAGATGGCTTAAAAAGTTACTTTAATCTCAGTGCCGACCTCGATAATCTTGACGAGGCGCAACAGTCGATACGCACCGGAGTATCGTTCAAGGGCTCTAATATCCTTATCCTCATCCTGGCTATATTTGTAGCATCACTTGGATTGAATACCAATTCAACAGCTGTGATTATCGGTGCTATGCTCATATCTCCACTCATGGGCCCGATAATCGGCATAGGGCTCGGTGTTGGCATCTATGATTTTGCACTCATCAAGCAGTCGGCCCGCAACCTGATAGTGGCATCACTGTTTTCAGTCGCCACTGCCACTCTATATTTTCTAATATCGCCTGTGAGCGAAGGTCACAGCGAGCTGCTGGCCCGCACATCACCCACAATCTATGATGTACTCATCGGGTTCTTTGGCGGAGCAGCCGGTATAGTGGCTATCGCATGTAAGAACAAGGGAAATGTAATCCCCGGCGTGGCTATCGCAACGGCCCTTATGCCGCCACTGTGTACAGCAGGATATGGACTGGCAACATGGCAGCTCCAATATTTCTTTGGCGCGTTTTATCTATTTCTGATAAATTCAATCTTTATAGCCTACGCGACTCTTCTCGGCGTAAAAATATTTGGATTTAAGGAGGTCACATTTGTTGACCCGGCGCGGAAACGCCGCATGAAACACATTGTGTACACAATAGTGGTGCTTACTCTCGTCCCAAGCATCTACCTCACCGTTATGATGCTGCATGACTCGGTTTACAACCGAGAGGCGACACAATTTATAGATAATGAATTTGAATTTCCCAACACTCAAGTGTTTTCCAAGAAAATATACACAAAAGGATGGCACAAATATATTGATGTGACATTGATTGGCGACCGACTCAACACCGACTCGCTGCACCTTGCCATGACCAGAATTATGGAAAAAGAGCCGATGCTCGCAGGAACACAGCTCACAATAAATCAAGGGATTACTTTCAATAATGTCAATCCGTCATCAGAAGTGAAAAATTCATCGGTAAAGGATGTTGTGGACGCAATGATGGCTCAGATCGACCGCCAGAACATAGTTATAGACTCATTGTCAAGGCTAAATAATCAGTCATCGGCCCTCGACTCGTTGGCAAAGATGGTGTCTCCTGAAGTGAAGGTGCTTTATCCCAATGTAACCCGCCTTGCAATCAACCGCACGATAATGAGCGATATCAAGACAGGGAAAACCGACACTGTCAACATTGCGCTTATTGAGACAAACGGTGGCTCTGTAAATATCACCAACATGAAAGCCTATCTTGAAACACGTACCCGCCTAAATGACATCCGCGTCATCCGACCGAACATCAGGCTATAGCTCTACCCTCTCGGAGCACCTAGTATCTCGAAATAATCAACATACACCTCGGCAACGGTACGCTTGATTGTATTGCGGTCCTCCCATGTGCGATAGCGCATTTTACCCTCGATATAGAGTTTTGAGCCCTTGCGCACATACTTTTCGGCTTGCTCGGCAAGTCGTCCCCACATGACAATATTGTGCCATTCGGTACGCTCGGCAATAGTGTTGCCGGCAGCCGACACATGAGCAGGATCGGTAGTGGCAAGCGAGAAACTTGCTATAGGCTTATTTTCAATATATCTTATCTCCGGGTCACGCCCGGCATTGCCAATGAGAATAATCTTGTTGACCGACATAGGGAAGAGACAGTTAAATGTATATAGAAAAGACAGGTAACGGCTTATATAAGGATAGAGCCGGCACCTGCCTTTAGATTTTTAATGTTTTGTAGCTAACCTCGGCAGATTATTCGCCGGGGATGATGGCGCCGCTGGGGCAAACCTCAGCACAAGTACCGCAGTCGATACAAGTATCGGGGTCGATTTTATAGATGTCGCCTTCGCTGATTGATTCAGTAGGACATTCGGGGAGGCAAGTGCCACAAGCTACACATGAGTCAGTGATTACGTAAGCCATTTCAGTTAATTTTTAAAGATATTATTGATATTATAGATGATTTTTCAGACGCAAATGTAATGCTTTTTTTTTAACCCCCCATGTTTTTTTGTTATTTTTTGAGTCTTGATGATGAAAAAATCATTTGGGGGCAAGCATCCAATTGTAGACGATAGCTGATAATTCTGAAATAACAGCCGAAGCCTCGGCCTCACTACCATAGAAATCACGCACAAGCACAGCCAAGGCATAGTCGCGGCCATCCGGGAGCTTGATATAGGCTATGTCATTATGCGCCATCAATTCACCGGCTATATTGCGGTAACCGCTTCCGGTTTTGTGGCCGAAAATAATGCCGGGTACATCAGGAAGTGCTGAGCCTATACGGTCGGCGCCGGTAGTAACCGATGTAAGTGCTTTTTTGATTGCTTCCTGCTTGTCGGTAGACACTAATTGCTCGGTAAACACCTTTTTTATCAGCAGTGCCGCCGAAAGTGGAGAGGTGAAGTTGCAGTAACATCTGTCATGATTACCTTTCATCTCTCCCTCGGTATATTTTATTGAAAATGTCTTGTCGGCGGCCATCGAGCGTATAATACTGTCGGTCTCATCAGGAGTGACAATATATTTAAACATGAGGTTACTTGCATTATTGTCACTCACAGAGATAGCATAATCAATCAATTGCCCTACACTTATAGAGAAATCGGAGTTACCATACTCTTTAAGCATCGGGCTCCAGGTTTCATGGTCGAGCTCGGTTGCCGAAATGTTCAATATCGTGTCAAGTGATATGTTTTCACTGTCAAGCTTTTTGGCAACAGCGAGCGATTCATGAAGTTTAAACACACTCATCATGCCATATCGTGCGCCATTATTTACCATGACAGTATCGCCCTCGGCAACAAAGGCTACGCCTATACTGCCCGGGGCTCTATTAACGACATCCACAATTGCAAGTTTCAAGTTGTCGACGGGATTGGCTACGGCGTGCATGACTCCATGACACAGAGCAATGACTATTGCTAAAACAGAGTATTTCATCATCATGACAGTAATGTATCAAGCACAAGACCGGTGATGATATCGGGTACACCTGCAGAACGTAAAGCAGATAAATCACCTCTCATCATTTTATTAAACCTTGATTTGTCATGGTCGAGACGATGCAATGTGTCACGGTAACGCACAATCGCTTCCCTGTAGTGGCCTGTAGCCATCTCAAGATGCCCCATGTTGAGGGTATCTTCGGGGGTTAACGACACAGCATTTTCAAGTCGGGAGTAATAGTCACGTGAACGCTCATAGTCACCGGCAAGGAAGCTACACCAGGCTATGGGGCGAAGTGCCTTATGGGACTTTTCATTAAGAAATTCCACCTTGAAATATTCACCAAGAGCCATTTTGTAATTACCAAGCTCCATATAACAATGGCCGGCAAGCAGTGCGACCTTAAGGTCCTCGGGGCGTAATGCTTCAAGTCTAAGGTAATAGTCAAGAGCCTCACGTGTTTTACCCATAATCCTCAATGTTGATGCGATGTGACGCAGTGTCCACGCATCATCAGCATTAAGCAGTTCGGCCTGACGATAGGCATCAAGAGCACCATCAGTGTTGCCGAGCTTGCTTTGCGCAAAACCTATTTTCTGATAAGTGGCAGCATCGGGGCCATCAAGCTCAATAAGCCGTTTAAGCAGAGGGAGAGCATCTTCATAATATCCATGCTTGAAGTAGAAAGCAGCAACCACACTCAAGTGCACGCTGTCGCCAAACACATCGTTCAATATTGGCAAGTTAGCAAGATTAAGTGAGGTGCTGAAGGGGTCAGAAAATTCACCTTTACGCCTGAAGAGCTTAAAGAAACGGTAAAGATTCTGTACATACCTGCGGGCCTCATCGCTGCGCTGCATAGCCGGATTGGTGAGCGAAGCTGCCTTAATCTCATCAAGGTTGATATTCTGAAGCTTAAACTGCCCGGTAATCATGTCGCGCTGGGCCTGAGGCATCGAGGCAACCGAGAGTGCGACCGAATATTTATCGCTGTCACACAGGAATGTTGAGCAGCTCATGATATCGGCAAAAGCAGTGGCGCCACTCTTGGATGACAATGCTGTGTGGCCGGGACGGAAAGGCAGAAACCAATTGGATATGTCGCTGAAAAAAGGGTAGGTCTTGAGATGAGAAAAAGTACTCATCATCACGTCAGCCCCTTCCTCCTGCATCTCCTGAAGCTCTTTCATTTTATCAGCGATACCACTTTTATTGAGAATATCTTCCCACTCGGGATTGATATCATCAAGCGATGCCATATCGTTCATGGCCTCAGGGTTTTCGTTAATCTTTTTATAGATATCAGGCCTCAATTTCATCATCTCGGGGATTACCTCCTCGCGCATTTTGCGATTAATCTCTTCAGTGCCACGGGTGCGTATAAATTGCAGTGACACCATTTTCACATCCTCTTTCCATTGGGGCATCTCCTTAACCGTGTCGAGCAACGATATGACTCTTCCCGATGGTTTACGACGATAATAGATGCTCATGACAATAAGGGCCGCACAGAGAGCATGCACCTTGATTGTGGTGTCGACTGATGTGTAATAGGCATTGAGAAGGATATATAGCCCCCTCTCATCATAATTGGCAAGCATCATCATCAATATCGCTGACACAATCAGTGACCGGGTGCTCACATCTATTGTCTCGTCGCCAATAAGCCCGGTTATGGCAAGCTCGTCGTCGGCCGACAATGGATAGGTTACCCACACACGGTTGAAGATATTCATCTCCAGGCGCTCGAGGTCGTTGCGCATGCGCTCGACTGCTGGAGTGTCAGCACCTGCAAGTGCTGCCAGTTCAAGACTAGTGGTATCTTTTTTGAAGCGGTCGATGAGAGACATGATTGAGTCATCGGTTATTTTTGACTGATAACGCAGGGTGCTGTAGTAAAGCGTGGGAGCATCAGCCATCTTCACCTCACGGTTCAACTGAGTGAGAAGGTCCATAATGCCGTTGACAATACCATCATACACCTCCTGACGCTGGGGGTCGTTGATGCCGTCAAGCGCATAGCGGGTCATGTAGCTGTAGCTCTGACGCAGCCGATTGAGCTGCTCTCTCACCTGCCACCCGGCTACAAGCTCTTCAATCATTGCAGCAAGAGAGGCAAATGCAGCCGACAGACGGCGCACCTGGACATAATGTTGTATTTTATCGTTATATTCTTTGAGACGTTGACTATTCATAAAAACAAGATTTAAATTCATCTATATAACAGCAAAAGCTGTGCCAAAGTTAAGAGCCTTCTATGTTGCTATGAAAAATAAGAGCCTGTCCCACCTTAGATTTGCAACGGCAAACCGAAGGTGAGACAGGCACAAAAATCCCGGGGAGGAGTTACCCTCTCCGGGAAGTTTACATTGCTATGAGTGATCAGCGGCGAGCCGATTTCTCAGCCTTGGTGACTTTAATGTTGCTTTTATCGATTTTCTGAGCTTTTTCGCCATCATGTCTGCGGTGCTCCTTATAGTTCATGTCACGACGAGGTGCTTTGTGGCGCTGACCGAAGCATTTGGGCTGCTCGGGCATGAATACGATATTCTCAAGAAAGGTGGTGTACTGCTCAGGAGTGAGGATTTCCTTAACAGAATTTACATAGTCCTTGCGGGCCTGGAGGCGACGCTCGCCACGACACTTTCTGTCACCTTTACACTGCTTCTGGCAGGCGGTGGTATCATTTTTGCAAGCCTCACGCTTGGCTTTCAAGTCGGCATTGAGTTTATCCATCTTGCCCTGTTGGTCAACGGTGAGCAGGATACCTTCAAATGCGTAATCGGTAAACTTTTGGGGCTTGTACATCTTATTATCGGCGGTAGCTGACTGAGAGTCAACACACTGCTGAGTCTGACATGCTCGGCCTTTTTTGCCACATACCTCTTGTGCAAAAGAAGTTGCCGATCCAAGAGTAACAAGTGCGATTGCTATTGCTAAAAATTTTCTTTTCATAATCTTTTCTTTCTTTTTAAAATGTCAATTTCAATTAGTTTTCAATAGTAAGACAATAGCAAAAAACAAAGGTTTAGTTGGAAAAAACGATTTTCACCATTTTAACTCTTGACAACAGTATTTCACTAAGAGATATGAATGGGGGTTAACGATGTGAAATTGACGGAAAGAAGGCATCGGAGATATGCTCAAACTTAACCACCCCCTCATCAGGAGAGCCGATAATACCCACGACATCAAATTGAGGTATATGAGGGATATTATAGGCTCGCAAATAACTGTCGGCAAATCGGCAAATACGATTTTTCTTAGCCTGATTAATTGCCTCTAAAGGGTCTTCGTCAGGATTGGATCGGGTCTTAACCTCGATAAAATGTATACGGTCATCCTTGACGGCGATGATGTCAACCTCCTTTTTACCTATATGCTCATCTTGGGCAACGATGGCATATCCCTGCTTGACAAAATACTCAAGAGCAATCTGCTCGCCCCATGCACCGACGACGTTATGACGGGCCATATCAATACCAGGTTACACCATTGCGCATTGATGAGCGCTTATCATACTTGAGATCACTGAGCAGCGATGATTTAACCGCGATGTGGAAATTGTAGCTCTTATAGGGACCCACCGGAACAAACGATGCCGTCATCGTAAAGCAGTGGAGATCTCGTGAAATATTACAATTCATGTAGGCAATTTTCTTGGCCTGAAAATCATAGGATGCCGATGCCGAGATACTCCAATTTTCGGTGGGGCGTATGTTACCCGAGAGCGAAAGGTTTTGGGTAAAACGTCCATTATACTCCATCTTGTCATAGTTAAACGAGCCATAACCATAGTTGATAGAGTAGTTGACCGAAAGGCTCCAGGGCACATCCCAATGCATGTAGCCGTCGGCATCGGCTTGTGGAGCTTCCTCCTCATCGGGGAAGTCGGCCGAGCTACCACCCGGGTTGTCATAAGTATCGGGAGGGGTAGACTGATTGTTTTTCTTGTCTTTCTTCTTGGCACCCGACCCGCGGCCAAAGGTAGCATTGTTGAATGTGTAGCTGAATGAAGTGCCGGTACTTGAAAGGCGTCCCCATCCCTTGCCGGCTTTCCAGCGCGGGATGTTAACCCTCACCGGTGTACCGGCCGAGTTGAGTTGATAGGTGTACACATCCCACACAGCATTGAGGTTGAGGTTAAAGTTTTTGGTCAATCTCAAGAGCAATGACGTATTGATGTTACTCCAGTTGAGTGAGTCGGCTGCAAAGTTGTAACTTTGGGATATTGTAAAGTTCTCAATAAGCGAAATCTTCTTCTCGCCGATTGAGTCATTGGTGCGCACCTTCATCTCCAGGTTATTGGCGAGAGCCACAGATATAGATCCGGTCTTGCCTCGACCGGGCACACCGAAGAGAGAGTTGGGGAAATAGCTATAGGTATTGGTTACCATCTCGCCATTGGTGCCGGGACGCTGATAGGAACCGTAATAGCCAAAGAATTTTGACCCGAAGTCAGGAGCACCGGTGATAGAGATGGTAGGTGTCATGACGTGACGTACCATCTTCACCTTGTCGCCAAAGATCTTCAAGGGTTTATAAAAACCATAAATCTTGGTATCAAGTGACATTGAGGCCGAGAAGTCAAACACATTATAAAAACTATAAGTGGTATCACACACCTCTGCAGCCGCATTTGGATCCCATTGTCGGCGTACCTTGTTGGTGTACATGCGGTCATTAATCGACACCGATGGTGTAAGGTTGAGATACTGGAAGAGGTTGAATGTGGCAGAGATTGGCAATGAATGTTTCATGCCGTTGCGCCAATCCTTGATAAGGCTCTTTTTGAAGAACTGATCCTGACGTGCTGTTAATGAATTGTTGAAGATACCAGAGTAGGATAACTTTATTTTTTCGTACCAACGCTCTGCTCCTACAGCGCGTTTACGCTTGAAGGGAGCAATTTGTGACATAGTCACGGTTATATTCGGGAACGACACCGTGAGAGTGGAGTCTTGGGTGCGCTGCGCGATATTGGCGGTAGTTGACAATGACCATTTGCTGCCGGGGAAACGATAGGTCATGTTGATGGTCGAGCTCTTGGTGTTCTCGGTAAACGAGTTGGAGTAGTAGGAGTTGAGGTCGTTGCGCGAATATCCGCTGGTGGTGAAGTTGACCGATGATGAGAATGTCATGTTGGGGTTGGCCTTGGAGTCTTGCTGATGACTCCAGAGCACCTGGAAGTTGGTAGACTTCTGGTAATCGGGCGCACCCTTGTCACCATAGATACTCTTGAGGAAGCTGATGTTGAAGCTACCCGAGTATTTGTATCGCTTCACATAGGTTGAGCGGGCTGTCAATCCCCATGAACCTTTTGTGTACACCTCGCCTGTGAGTGCCAGGTCGATATTATCGCTGATTGCAAAATAGTAGCCACCGTTGCTCAGATAGAAACCGCGCTGATAGTCATCACCAAATGTCGGGAAGATGATACCCGATGAATACTTTTCTGAGAATGGGAAGTAACCGAATGGCACTGCGAGAGGTAATGGGAGGCCGGCGAGCACCATATAGGCCGGTCCGGTAACAATATTCTTTTTAGGCTGCACTCTCGCCTTGGTGAGTTGCAGCCAGAAATGTGGGTCGTCATGGTTGTCACAGGTGGTGTAACGACCATTCTGAATATAGAATGTGTTGTCATCGACTTTCTTGGTGAGGCCACCGGTGAGATACCCCTCACCCTGCTGAGTAATGACATCGGTGATGAAACCTTTGCCCGACTTGAAATTATAGCGCATTGTCGCTGACTCATAGTCAGTGCCGTTATCATTGAATACAGGCTTACCTACAATGGTTCCGGTAGTGTCAGGCGTACCCACGGCATAAACCTCGCTGTTGTTCATATCCATCTCAATCTGATTGGCATCGAGATTGATTTTGCCGTAGGTGACTTTGGAGGAGCCATACATGTAAGCCCTGTCAGTGCCGATAAGCACCAGTGAGTCGGTGGCCGAGAAGTCAACGCTGTTGTCAAGATCGCTCTTGACCCTAACTATGCGCTTTCCCTCGGTGGGTGACTCCACAGCCTTGCGTTCATGGCGTCTCATTGCAGTCAAGTCAATCGAGTCGACATGTTGCACGGTTGCCTCGCCACTACCCTTTTGCGAGTCAAGTCGCTGCGGGCCCGAAGAGTGCGGAGCCTGACCATGGAGAGGCGTGACGACCATTGCCGCCATCGCAAGCATTAATGTAATAAATATGTAGAGCTGAGATTGTCTCAAATGCTATTTCGCTTAAAATATCGTGCAAAGATAGCACTTACCGCTGTTATAACCGCAATTTCACTCCACTTTTTTCATATCATCTTTGTTAATATCAATAATCCAGCGACTTATATCGCTGAGCACTTCGGGTGAAATTGTCTCTGAAATATCACCATATTCCTGTGGCAAGCCGGTGGATGAGTGTTGCAAAAGATGGTTCAGGCCGGGATACATCTTGAGATTTTGATTGTTTTCAGGGATAGAGAGATAAGCTCGGAGAGTCTCGAGAGTCCCCTCGGCATCGACCTGCATGTCGAGCATGCCTCCAATCGCCATCACCGGGCAAGTGATTGACGAGATATCGGTCAACGGGTTATAGCTTATAAAATAATCCATCCATGGGTTGCGGGTTGATATTATCTGCCGATAGTTTTCAACCATCTCGGGCGACAACAATATCAGCTCTTTTGCAACGGTATCAACCTCGGGCCACGTTTTAGCATCGGGGTGGGATATCATGTAATCAAGCAGCGCTTTCAGGCCTTCGACATATTGATTAGCGACTTCATCGCCTACCATGAGGCTTAACAGCTTGTAGTTCTGATAAAGCAACACATCCTTACCGCTTGATGCCGGGCCGGCAAGCGAGACAATGAAGTCAACTTTATTGCGGGCACCAAGCATAAATGCGATTGTTCCACCCTCGCTGTGGCCAAGGATGCCTACCGACTTGAAATGAGGCTTAAAGTTTCTAAAATAGTCAACTGCAGCCTGAGCATCAGCTGCAAAAGTGGATGTTGTGGCGCCATCAAGTGAGCCTGTTGACTTACCAAATCCACGGTCGTCATAACGAAATGACGCGATTCCGGCCAGAGCAAGATGATGAGCAATTACTGCAAATGGCTTGTGCCCCATAATCTCTTCATCACGATTCTGTTGGCCGCTTCCGCTCACCATAATAACCAAGGGCACAGCTGATGCACCCTTTGTGTAATATTGAATGGGCACAGTTAATGTGCCGGAAAGCTCACCACCATCAATTGGTATTGACATATCGACAGCTGTGTAAGGGAATGGCGGAGTAGGGGTCTGAGGGCGCTCGGGTATATAATCGCCCGGGATGAAAACCATTGGGAACTTCATGCCCGACTGGCTCAAATTACCGTTGATTGTATCCTTAGAGTACACACCCCGATATGTAAGCCCTATCATCTTCACGTTGATTGTAACCGTATCACCGTTTACAACAATCTCAGCCGGGATAGCCGTATCTGACTGAAGTGGGGACTTTAATGTGGAGTGGTCAAAGTCAATCACAAGGGGCATTTCTGTCCCCATAAGGTCAAGCTTGCCCGACCATATACCTGACGGTACTGTTGCTGAGACTATAAGAGCCTGTATGGCAATAATAAGTAATAACAGAGATTGTTTCATATAATTAATAATTTGGTGACATAACCATTATCGGTTTTCAGGAGATAGACACCCGGGCACAGCGATGACTCAGGGTCGATTACACGTCCTTGAATATCATATAACTGAAACCGATGGGGTCCTGTCACGGTGATATGGCGGTTGTTAATTTCAATCTTTAATTGATTATCGTCGACCGATGAAATTGTTGATAACGTGAGATAATCAAGGCCGGCGAGAGCATCAATGCAACCCGCGCCCCAGCGAGGGTCATCAATATCATCAAAATCTCGACGGGCGGTAACACACGCGGCATCAAGCAATTCATCGGTGGAGAGATGGGGGTTAGCCTCAAGCCACAAGGCAAAGACACCGGCGACAAAGGGGGCTGACATGGAGGTGCCACACATCGACCTCCAAAAATAGCTATGCCCGTCAACCGACACCTCTTGGGCAGGAAGTTCCTTATCGGGATAGGCCCAATGGAATGGTGAACTGAGAGCACTCACGATGTAAGCTCCGGGGGCACAGATGTGGGGCAGATTCTTGATTGAGGGCACATTGCTGTAGGATGAGAAGGCAGCTACATTGCCTATTGTGAAGTCGCTGTTGACGATATCCTCACCATTACTCAGGTGCACGCAGTTGTCGCTGACACATGCACCCACGGCTACAACTCCTTCGGCTGTACACAGGTCGTTGATTGACCCGTCGGGACCGACATAGGTGTGGGATCCGCGAGTACGCCCCATGAATGAACGTGCTCCATCGGTATATAGCTCTACTCTCTTGTTCTCTTCACCTCTGAGCTGCAGAGCAAGATAATAGCGTGCCCATTGCCCATGGGATGAGGACACTGGGGAGGTGTAGTCATATTGTAAAGTCATGTTGTAACGGCCATTGAGCGACGAACGCGAGGCTATTGCCTCAATTCTTCCATCAAGATATCCGGCAGCAAAGCAATCACCGATTGAAGTGTCATAGAATGTATTACCGGTAATCCACCCGGTGCCCGAAACAAGCTCACCCGTATCCATGTTGTAGACACCCAATGAATATTCAAAGGGAGAGGAATCCTCGCTCCACACGTCGCAGATGCCATCAACAGCAAATCCATCCCAAGTGCGATAAGTGTTGAACATCACGCTCGCCTCGGGGGTATCGGATGTAAACACTTGTGAGGAATAATTATTGTTAAACCCTGAATTTCCTGCCGAGATACAGATAGTCGCTTCCTTGGCAAGGAGGCTGAGATAGCGACAGAAGAGGTCAGTACCGTCATGAGGGCCAAGGCTGTTGGATACCGACATGTTGACCACAGCCGGCTCACCCCGCAACTTGGCGTAGGCAATCACATCTTCAACTCCTGCAAGTAACCCCACATCAGAGAGGTCGCTTGTTGTCACAACCAATGATACACCGGGGGCCACACCATAATATCCATTACGCTCATAGTCACCTGCCAGTATGCCGGCCACATGGGTGGCATGACACTCCTCGGCCCTGTCGGTTGACCACTCGGCGAGAGCAGAGGGTGTCTCTATTGCCGTGCGCTCTCCTTGGTCAGTCCGGTAGTCATATATTGCTTTGAGATTATCGGAAAATGCTATATGCCCTGCGTCAAAGCCTATATCAGCAATACCAGCCACAACCCCTTTTCCCGTAAGGCCACCGGGGCAATCAATCTTAGTGCGGGCGAGGTCAACCCGCGACATTTCCCTTGCCTTGTCAAGACAACGGCTCATATCGCCTGACATTGACACATTATGAATACCCGGCATCGAGAGCACCTGCTCCACCACCTCGCGTGGTACAGATGTGAGTAGCATATCACCTCGACCATTGTAAACCACCACGCCAAGTTCAGCCAACTTTTCAGCTACACTATCGCTTGACACCTGCAGCATCATCGGCAAGTAAGGTGGCTGCTCTTCACTACGGCTCAAAGGGTGATTGCCGCCAATCAACAACCGCGCAAGTGGCGTAACATCAGCCGCCGGCACCGTTACAGGGAATATCAATGCCGTGGAAACGAGAAGAGAGAGTAAGTGTCGATGTGTCATATCACAATGCGTCCCGGCGCAGTTAAAATATGGAAAACGAGGTCTTTAAGCAGGTCATACTCATTCTGTCGGCTGCCAACGCCCTTGCTGCGGACATCAAACTGTCTAATTGCCGAGATTATCTCCATTGACTGAAAAGCATTGTAGGCACTCAATGCAGGTTCATAATTCTTTACCTGCCAGGAGTTCTTAAACCCTGCAGCCGCAGCCCTCCCGGCGGGTGACTTGTCGGCGCTGAATTGCATTATAATCAGATTGGAAAAAAAGTTGTAGATTGTCGCCACCACCATAGGCGTAGGGTTGGCCTTGGGATTGGCTTTGAAATAAGCAATGATTTTGAAGGCCTTCTCACTGTTGCGCGATCCTAGAGCATCGACAAGTTCAAAGCTGTTATAATCCTTGCTTACACCGATGTTGCGCTCGATAGCTTCGGGAGTCACCATCGCCCCCCTGCCGAGCACCATTGCCAACTTATCAATCTCATTGTAGAGCCTTGCCACATCGTTACCAATGAAGTCGCGCAGCATCATCAAGCCTTTTTGCTCAATATTGAGCCCCTTGGACTTGATGAGGTCGGCTATCACAGGGCCCACATTGCGGTCATTTAGCTTCTGTGACTCAAAGTTGATGCCGCCACACTTTTTTACTGCGGCAAGCAGGTCCTTGCCCTTTGCCTTGGCTCCGCGGCTAGCTATGACAAACACTGTCGAGGCGGATGGCTTCTCAACATAAGCATAGAGCTTGTTTAGCGCATCGGCCCTCATCGACTGAGCCTCCTTGAGTATCACCACCACCCTGTCGCTCATCATCGGATAACGACTGCAAGTTTCCATCACTACCTGCGGAGTCGTCTCGGGCCCGTAGAGGACATACAGATTGAAATCGTGCTCCTCCTCAGGGACAAGTGCCTCAAACTCCTCTACAAGGCGGTCGATATAATAACCCTCCTCGCCGTGAAGCAGATACACCGGAGCGAGCTTTGCGCCTCGCAATTGCTTTCTCACGTCATTGAATGTTATTCCTGCTGCCATAGGGATAGAGTGGGGATATAATGATTTATGAGCAAAGTTAGGCATAAAACGCCACCTATGCAACTTCAATCAAAAATTTTATTATAACTTTGCAATAATTTATGAAACTCAACCTCCCCGAGATACAACCTGAGATGACACGCCGCCCCGACGGCTCAATCGCCATATTTGACCCTATCAGGGTGAAATATGTCGCTCTCACCCCCGAAGAGTGGGTCAGGCAGCATTTTGTAGCGTTTCTCATCAACTGCAAGCATTATCCCGCGGGCCACATTGCCAACGAGGTGTCGCTCAAGCTCAACGACACATCACGACGCAGCGACACGGTAGTGTATGACGACCACCGCTCCCCACTGGTGATTGTCGAATATAAGGCTCCCATGGTTACAATCACCCCAAAAGTATTTGACCAGATTGCCCGCTACAACAGTGTGCTCGGCGGGAGCATCCTCATCGTCAGCAACGGCCTGTGCCACTATTGCTGTCGTATTAACCCTGAAACAGGCGACTACACATTTCTTGATGACATACCCGATTACAGAAGCCTGAAACAACTTTTTTAACCAACGTGCCGATATTTGTCAAAATATCGTTAACTTTGTTCCCTTGAACACTCCACACATTATATTATGAAAAAAATACTTAACCACTGTATAGGAGTCACAATCTCGGCAATGATGCTTTTCTCAGCCGGATGCTCAGGCAACAACCAATGGACTGTCACCGGCAACATCGAGGGTGCCGACGGTCAGACACTCCTCCTCGAGGCCAGCGACAATGGCCGATGGTATCCCCTCGACTCGATTAAGCTCGATGCTGATGGCGATTTCAGCATCAGCCAAGACCCGCGCGGCTATCCCGACATCTTCCGCCTGCGCCTGGGCAACAAGATGCTTTACTTCCCCATCGACAGCATCGAGACCGTGACTGTCAACTCAAAGGCATCGGCATTTGACACCGACTACACCCTCGACGGCAGCGCGACAGCCCAGCAATTTATGGATGTCGACCGCAAGCTCACCAACGTTGTAAATACACGCGGTGCCTCTGCCATCGCCACCGACTCGCTGCTCAAGCGAGAACTCGGCAACGTCATGCTTGGCGACGGCTCAGGAATCATCTCCTACTATCTCATCAACAAGCGATATGGAGGCAACCTCATCTTTGCCCCCTCCAACAAAAGCGACCTCCGCGTCATCGGTGCCGTTGCCAATGCATTCTCGCGTAACCGTCCCAACGACCCGCGCACAGCCTACCTAAAGAAGCTCTATCTCTCCAACCGCAAGGCTGAGGGCAATATCCCTACCGACACCATCCGCGCCAAAGAAGTAGGTGTATTTGAAATCGACCTATACGATGCCAACGGCAAGAAGCAGAGCCTCGTCAATCAGGTGTCAAAAGGTGGTGTCACTCTGCTCAACTTCACAGTGCTCGATGCCGACGGTGCACCCGACTTCAACCGCAAGCTATATAATGCCTATCAAAAATATCATGGCTCAGGCCTCGAGATTTTCCAGGTGTGCATGGACGAAGATGAGTCCACATGGCGTCAGGCCGCACGCAACCTCCCATGGATTGTCGTTTACAACTCGCCCCGCACCGGCGGTCGATATGCAATGAACTACAACGTGAGCGACATACCCGTCTCGTTTATTATCAACCGCAACGGCGAGATTGTGGAGCGCATCGAGGATATCTCCACCCTCGACACTGCCTTGTCACGACACATGTAAAACATTATGACAGGCAGAGGATGGTGTATTGCCCATCCTCTGCCTGCTGTTTTTTGACCTATAACTCATACCCACCTCAATGAAAATAACACACGCCCTTATATCAATTGCAATCACACTGGCCGCTGCTGCATGCAACAGCACTTCTAATACAACCAATAACGCCGGCAACAGTAGCAACGACACAGTTGCTGACGGTGCTATAGCCCCATCTTCCGCCCCGGCTCAGATAGAAAAAGCCACTATCCTATTTGCCGGCGATGCAATGCAACACGACAGCCAGCTAAGAGCCGCACGTCGCCCCGACGGCACCTACGATTACAGCGGATATTTCACTGCTGTCGAGCCCTATATCAAGGGAGCTGATTATGCAGTGGTAAATCTTGAGACCACTCTCGGAGGGAACGACTACAAGGGATACCCCTGCTTCAGCTCGCCCGACAGCTATGCCGAAGAATTGAAACAGGCCGGTTTTGACATGTTTCTTACCGCCAACAATCATTGTCTCGACAGCCGCGATGCCGGGGCTCGACGCACAATCGAGGTGCTCGACAAAATGGGTGTCGACCACATAGGCAGCTACCTGTCAGCCGCCGAACGCGCCAACCGTCTCCCGATGATTAAGGACATAAAGGGCTTCAAAGTGGGATTTCTCGACTACACCTACGGCACCAACGGCATTCGCCCCGGCTGCGACATCGTGGTTGACTATATCGACACCACACTCATCAAGCGCGACATCAAGGCCCTGCGCGACGCCGGGGCCGAGCTACTGTGTGTCAACATGCACTGGGGCATTGAGTACAAGCAGCTCCCCGTCCCAATACAGACACAACTCGCCTCTTTTCTCGCCCGACAGGGAGTCGAGCTCATTATCGGCGGCCATCCCCATGTAATCCAACCCATCGAGCTGCGCGAAGACAATGATGGCACTCGCCGGCTCACAGTCTACTCGATGGGCAACTTCATCTCAGGCATGAAAAAGACCGACACCCAGGGTGGCATCATGGTCAAGGCCTTTTTGAGCCGAGGCAAGAATGGCAAAGCCATGGTCGAAAGCGCTGAGTATCTCCCCGTCTTTGTCATGCGCCCCGGCATGAAAGCCACCAGAAACTTTCGCCTCGTCATGGCCGAGGGAGAGCCTGCAGCCCTCCCCTTTCTCAAGAGCGCCACAGCCATCTTTGACCGATACAACATCAACGTCCCGCGCTGCAAGAAAATCGAGCTTTGACTTGCTGAGTGAGCCACCTTTCACTATCTTTGCAGTAGAAAATGAAGTCAAAGGCATATTAATATGAAATTCAAAGATATACCCGGACAAGAGGTGTCAAAGCGGCGCCTCACAACCATGGTCGACAGCAACACGCTGCCCCACGCCCTGCTACTCCAGGGCCCCCCCGGCACCTACAAGCTGGCACTGGCACAAGCGTTGGCGCAATATATCCACTGCACCGGCCATGCTCAGGGTGGCGACAGCTGCGGGAAGTGCCCCGCCTGTCTCCAGCACGAGGGATTTAACAACATCGACACGGTGTGGGTGTATCCGGTGGTGAAAACCGAGAAAATCAAGGAGCCCACAGCCGATGACTATTTTGACCTGTGGCGAGAGTTCTTTACAACCTATCCATCGGCTCCGCTCGACGAGTGGACCTCGATGCTCGACAAAAAAAATGCCCATCCGATTATTTATGTGTATGAGGCACGGTCAATAATCCACAAGCTCAACCTCACAAGCCACGGTGGCGGCAAGCGTGTAGTCATTGTGTGGCTTCCCGAGCGTCTCAACGAGGAAGCTGCAAATAAGCTGCTTAAAATCATTGAAGAGCCCTATTCCGGCACACATTTCATAATGGTGAGTGACTCGCCACAGGAAATATTGCCCACAATATATTCACGCGCACAGCGAGTAGACATCCCGGCACTCCCCGACCGGGTGATTATTGACATCCTCGGACAATCAATCGACCCGGCCCAAGCTCAGGCCATCGCCCATAATGCCGAGGGCGACATCAACAAGGCCCTTAGCTCCCTCAATATCAACGGTGAAAGCCGCAAAATGCTCGACCGCTTCATGCAGCTCATGAGGCTCGCCTATCAGCGCAAAGTGGGAGAACTTAAGACATGGAGTGCCGACCTTGCCGGTGATGGTCGCGAGGCCGAGATAAAGTTTTATGAAAACGCCATGAGGCTGGTGCGTGAAAACTTCATCTACAACTTCAACCGTCCAGAGCTCAATTATCTCACAAAAGAAGAGGCTGCCTTCAGCGTAAAGTTTGCCCGTTTCATCAACGAGGTTAATGTGGAGAAGCTTATTGAGGTGTTCAACACTGCCCTCCGTGACATTGCGGCCAATGCCAATGGCAAAATCGTAAACTTTGATGTAGCACTGAAAGTGTGCTTCCTGATACGCAATCAATAATGGACAACTGCAATCACAATAAAATAGTTCATCTCAAGGGGGTGGGGATGGAATGGGAGCGTAACACAGCCCTGCGCGACATCAACCTCACTGTCAACCGGGGTGACTTCATGGCAATCACCGGACCCAACGGTGGGGGCAAGACAACCTTGCTGCGCATCATCCTCAAGCTGCTCAAGCCCTCGCATGGCGACGTCATGTACTATGACCGCAAGGGAAAGCTCACCGGCTGTCTGCCGATAGGCTATCTGCCTCAGAAAAATCTTATTGACTCGCGGTTTCCCATCTCAGTCAAAGAAGTGGTATCATCGGGACTGATGAACATCAAGCTGCCTAAAGATGAGAAAGCGTCAATGATTGAGGATACTGTCAAGTTGATAGGTATCGAGGACAAAATAAACGCCCCGATTGGCAACCTCTCTGGCGGACAGCTGCAGCGCACTCTGCTGGGACGAGCTATCATAAGCCGACCCGAGCTGCTGGTGCTCGACGAGCCTCTAAGCTATGTCGACAAGCAATTTGAGCAACGCATCTATGAAATCGTAGCCGAGCTTGCCAAGACCACCACTATATTGCTCGTGAGCCATGAGATGTCGACAATCGCCTCGATGGCCAACCGACATTTCATCGTCGAGCGTAGCCTGCATGAATGTAACGCAGCCCATCACGCGGTGCATTATGATTGCGAGGAGCATGGCCAAGCATTTTAGACCAATTTATTCGACAATATCACCAATGCAGATTGCCGTATATTGATTATTTTTGCACCTTGCTAATGATATAAGGCTTCAGGCTACTAACAATTGACAATTTAACATGAGGATACTCACTTCACTTCTTGCACTGGCAACTGCTGCAACACCTCTGGCAGCCCAAGAGGCTGTTGACACTGTGGCAGCTGTCACCCGCCCCGACACTATAGCGTCGACGCCGATTGCTGCCCCCACTCAGGTTACCCCCATATACCTCACTCTCGACGAGTGTATCGAGATTGCTCTCAGCGACAATCCCACGATACAGGTCGCCGAGATGGAGATACAGCGATATGACTACTCCCGTAAAGAGGTGCTCGGCCAGCTGCTCCCCTCAGTGGGGTTCAGCGCGACTTACAACCGCACCCTTGCCAAGCAGGTGATGTATATGAACATGGGCGGTTTTGGCGGAGCCCTTGGCGGCTCCGGCGGAGAGGGTGATGAAGCATCGGCACAGTCATCGCGTAAAGGGGGCGACGACGGCATCAAGATGGGTCTCGACAACTCATGGCAGATGGGATTTTCAGCCTCAGTGCCTGTGATTGCACCCCAGCTGTGGAAGTCGCTCAAACTCAGCGACAGCGCCATCCTCGCTTCCATCGAGACAGCCCGAGCATCCCGCCTGAGCCTTGTCAATCAAGTAAAAAGCGCATTTTACATGCTACTTCTTGCCCAAGACTCCTACAAGGTCGTTAAGGAAAACATGGATATGGCACAATTCACAGCCGACCTCTACAAAAAGAAATTCAGCCTCGGCGCAGCATCAGAGTATGATGTGTTACGCACCGATGTGGCCGTGAAAAATGTTGAGCCCGACCTGCTCCAAGCCGAGATTGCCATCAAGCAAGCCAAGTTGCAGCTCATAATCCTCATGGGCATGGATCCCGATGTTACAATCGAGGCCACCGACTCTCTCCAGGCCTACGAAAGAAACATGTATGAAAACTCGCTCAGCATCGACCGCAGCATCCACAACAATACCGACCTGCGCATGCTTGACATCCAGACCGAGCAACTCGGCTATGCTCTCGATGTGCAAAAAGCATCCTGGTGGCCCACCGTCTCACTGTCGGCAAGCTACAGCTGGGCATCTTCATCCGACGGCTCACCATTTAAGAATTTTCGCTGGAGTCCCTATTCAATGATCGGCCTCTCGCTAAATCTCCCTATCTTTGAGGGTGGCCAACGATGGAACAAAATCAAGCAGGCCCGCATCCAACTCGATGAGATGGCCTATCAGCGAGACAATCTCACCCGCTCGATCAACGTGCAGGTAGACCTCGCTGTCGACAACATAAACAAAAATATACGCCAGATTGCCACATCAAGTGAAAATGTCAAGCAGGCCGAGCGTGCTCATGACATAGCCAAGCGCAGCTTTGAGATAGGAGCAGCTTCCTATCTCGACCTCCGCGACTCAGAGGTAGCGTTGACCCAGACACGCCTGTCCTACTATCAGTCAATTTATAACTACCTTGTAGCCATGAGCGAGCTGCAATACCTCCTCGGTAATGCCAATATTGAAAAATATACTCCCGCACGCAATATAAAATAATCATTGAAACATATCACAACAATGCGATACATCACTACATTAGTGGCAGTTGCCACCATTGCGCTATTTAGCTCTTCATGCTCTTCATCATCCAAAAACGGCGATGAAGCTACCGACTCGATTGTCGCTGAACTACCGCGTGTTGACATCCAGCAGGTCAACATGCAGGAGGTGCCTCAGATTGCCACTTACACAGCTACAATTGAAGCATTCAAAACCAACAATATTGCAACATCCACCCCCAACCGCATCAAGAACATCCTCGTTGATGTGGGGTCAAAAGTCACCGCCGGCCAACGCGTCGTGGTGCTGGACGCCGTCAACACCGACCAACTCAAGGTCAACATCGACGAGGTGACGCGCGAGTATAACCGCGCCAAGCAACTGCTTGAAATAGGTGGTGGCACCCAGCAGGCTGTCGACCAGCTCAAGTCGCAGCTCGACGGCCTCAATCGCCAATACACCAACCTCATGGAAAACACCGTGCTCACAACCCCCGTGACCGGTGTTGTCACAGCTCGCAACTATGACCCGGGTGACATGACCGGCAACCAGCCGATACTCACCATCGAGCAGGTGCGCCCCGTAAAAGTAATCATAAATGTCTCAGAGTCAGAGTTTACAAAGGTTAAGAAGGGAATGAGCGCCAAAATCAACCTTGATGTGTATGGCGAAGAGGAGTTCAACGGCACTGTCTCGCTCATCCATCCCAGCATTGACCCGGCAACACGCACATTCACCGTCGAAATCACCATTCCCAATAATAACGAGAAGGTGCTCCCCGGTATGTTTGCACGCGTGACAATGGACTTTGGCATGCAACCCCATGTCGTGGTGCCCGACCGCGCTGTCGTGAAGCAGAGTGGCTCAGGCAATAAATATGTATATGTCTATAATCCCGGCTCGGGCACAGTGTCATTCAATCAAGTCGAGCTTGGACAGCGTATTGACAACACCTACGAAATCATCTCGGGAGTCAACAACGGCGACCTCGTAGTGATAGCTGGACAATCCAAGCTCATCAACGGCTCAAAGGTCGAGGTCAATAACAAGAACAACATCAAGTAATCGTCACGTCTCATCGATAAGCCCTCATTATGTCACTATATGCCAGCGCGGTAAAGCGCCCGATTATGACCACGCTCTGCTTTGTAGCAGTGACTATTATCGGTCTATACTCATTATACACACTTCCCATCGACCTCTACCCCGATGTGGAGACCAACACCATCATGGTGATGACCACCTATCAGGGTGCGTCGGCCCAGGATATCGAGCAAAATGTCACCCGTCCGCTTGAAAACACTCTCAATGCGGTCAGTGACCTCAAGCACATTTCTTCAGAGTCGCGAGAAAACATCTCTGTAATCACCCTGGAATTTGAATACGGCTATGATATAGATGTGCTCACCAACGACGTGCGCGACAAGCTCGACATGGTGGAGTCTTCAATGCCTGATGATGCCGAAAATTCCATCATCTTCAAGTTCAGTTCCGACATGATTCCCATCCTCATGCTGTCAGTACAGGCCAATGAGTCAATGCCGGGCCTCTACAAGATACTTGATGATGCTGTGGCCAACCCTCTTGCCCGTGTATCGGGCGTGGGCTCGGTATCAATCTCCGGTGCGCCCAAGCGAGAGATACACATCTATGTTGATCCCAACCGTCTTGAAGCCTACAACCTGTCGATTGAAACTATATCATCAATCGTCGGTGCTGAAAATCGCAATGTGCCTGGCGGATCATTTGATGTCGGCTCTGACACCTATTCACTGCGAGTGCAGGGAGAATTTAAGGATGCAACCGAGATGGCCAATATTGTCGTGGGCTCGGCCGACGGACGCAATATCTATCTCAGTGATGTCGCCACTATCGACGACTCACTCGAGGAGCGTGCCCAGCAGACCTACAACGACGGCGCTAAGGGCGCGATGATTATTGTCCAGAAACAGTCCGGCGCCAACTCAGTTGAGATCTCCAACCAGGTGCTCAAGATGCTACCATCTTTGCAGAAGCGCCTTCCTTCCGACGTAAAGCTCGGTGTCATCGTTGATACATCCGACAATATCCGCAAGACCATAGACTCACTTGTCGAGACAGTGCTCTATGCCCTGTTGTTTGTGGTCATAGTAGTGTTTGTGTTCCTTGGCCGCTGGCGTGCGACACTCATCATCACCATTACCATTCCTATCTCACTCATTGCATCATTTATCTACCTTGCCATTACCGGCAACTCACTTAATATCGTCTCCCTCTCGGCCCTCTCGATTTCAATCGGTATGGTGGTCGACGACGCCATTGTGGTGCTTGAAAATGTGACTACCCACATCGAGCGAGGTTCCGACCCAAAGCAGGCCGCTGTGCATGGCACCAACGAGGTGGCGATTTCGGTAATCGCCTCGACACTCACTCTCATCGCTGTGTTCTTCCCGCTCACACTCGTCACCGGCATGACCGGTGTACTTTTCCGTCAGCTCGGTTGGATGGTGACAATCATGATGATTATCTCCACCACTTGCGCCCTCTCGCTCACCCCCATGCTATGTAGCCAGCTGTTGAGACTCAACCACAACCACAGCAAGTTTTATAAGATATTCTTTACCCCTATCAACAAGGGTCTCGATGCCTTTGACAACGGTTACGCCCGCCTGCTACGCCTCGTCATCGGGCACAAGACCATCACAATATTGCTGTGTCTCAGCACATTTGTATTATCAATCTTTCTCATGAAGGATGTGGGCAGCGAGTTCTTCCCCACAGCCGATGACGGTCGACTCTCGGTCAACCTCGAGCTCCCAATTGGAACCCGTGTTGAGATTGCCAACGAGGTTACACAACGCCTCTATAAGGAGTGGCGCGAAAAGTATCCCGAAATCACCGTACTCAACTACACCACAGGCCAGGCATCGAGCGACAACACATTTGCATCGATGCGCGACAACGGCCCTCACATCGTGTCAATGAATATAAGTCTCTCCGACCCCGGCGACCGCGAGCGCAACATCATCGAGATTGCCGACCTCATGCGACAGGACCTAAAGCGATACCCCGAGTTTGACAAGGTACAGGTAACTGTGGGTGGCAACACCGGCATGGGTGGACAGTCGACACTTGACTATGAGATATATGGCTATGACTTTGAAGAGACCGATACAGTCGCCGCCCGAGTCAAAAGGATGCTGCTCGGCATCAAGGGTACAGCCGATGTGCGCATCTCACGATCCGACTATCAGCCCGAATACCAGGTGGACTTTGACCGCGAGAAGCTCGCCCTCTACGGACTGAACCTGCAGACAGCGGCCACATACCTGCGCAACCGCATCAACGGAGCCACGGCCTCCAGATTTCGCGAGGACGGTGAGGAGTACGACATCAAGGTGATGTATGCGCCCGAACACCGCACCTCAATTGCCGACATTGAAAATATCCTTATCTACAACACCCGTGGTCAAGGTATCCGCCTCAAGGAACTGGGCAAAGTTGTGGAGAGATTTAACCCGCCCACGATCGAGCGAAAAGACCGCGAGCGCATTGTCACCGTGTCGGCAGTAGTTTCGGGCGTACCGATGAGCCAGATTGTCGAGAAGGCTTCGGTTGAGCTTGACAAGATGGAGCTCCCGTCGGGTGTCAACATCCAGCTTGCCGGTAGCTATGAGGACCAGCAAGACTCATTCACCGACCTCATGATGCTCGGTGTGCTCATCATCATCCTTGTCTACATAGTCATGGCGGCCCAGTTTGAAAGCTACACCTATCCTGCAATCATCATGACATCACTTCTATTTGCATTTGCGGGCGTATTCTTCATCCTCTATCTCACCGGTCACACTCTCAATGTGATGTCTATGATCGGCGCCATCATGCTTATCGGTATCGTTGTGAAAAATGGTATCGTGCTCATCGACTACATCACCCTCAACCGTGAGCGTGGCATGTCGATCCGCCACGCCGTGATTGATGGTGGCAAGTCCCGTCTGCGTCCCGTTGTCATGACCACACTCACCACCATCCTCGGCATGGTGCCGATGGCCGTTGGCACCGGCCAGGGTGCCGAGATGTGGCGCCCGATGGGTACGGCCGTGATCGGCGGTCTCACATTCTCCACGATCCTCACGCTGCTCTTCGTGCCCGTGCTCTATTGTATATTTGCCTATGTCGGTGTTCGCAACAAGCGTCGCGACTTGCGCAAAGCTAAAAAACAAATTAAGAATAAGAAGTAATAATTATCATGCAAGCTATATTGATTACATTTGACCAGGCATATTATGACCGCATAGTCGAGATGCTTGAACGCAACAACTGCCGTGGCTTCACCGGATGGCAGCAGGTACAAGGCAGAGGCTCACGCAACGGTGAGCCTCACTATGGTAGCCACGCCTGGCCGTCACTCGCCTCGGCCATAATCACCATGGTCGATGACCACCGCGTTCAAAAAATTCTTGACATCCTGCATGACATGGACCAAGCCACACCACAGTTAGGACTGCGTGCGTTTACCTGGCCGATTACATCCTCCATATAGCCGGTAATGGGCTATATATTAAGTAGGTAGCAAAATTTAAAAGGCTCCGTTAATGAAATTTAACCCACCGATTTTGAGTATCACGGAATTTTATAGTAACTTTGCAGCGCAAAACCACCCGGTAGCACTATATTTCTAAGGGCGCATGTGGCGTAATTGGTAGCCGCGTTAGACTTAGGATCTAATGTCTCAGGACGTGGGGGTTCGAGTCCCTTCATGCGCACTGCTTTTTAAGAGGTGTTTCCTCGCAACCGGGGAAACACCTCTTACTATTATGAACGTTAGCGTGATGCTAACTAAAATAATATTTATTATGAAAAAATTATTATGCTTTGTGTTTGTAACTCTGATGTGTTTTTCTGCTTTTGCAGCTGCACCACAGACAGGCAACGCAACTTATTACAGTAAAAAATGTCGTGGTATCACATCTTCCGGCGAACGCCATAATCCCGACAGTATGATTTGCGCACACCGCACCCACCCGTTTGGCACACTCCTCAAGGTGACCCACCTTGGCAACGGGAAATCGGTAATCGTCAAGGTCAATGACCGTGGTCCGTTTGGCCGTGGCAATGTGGTAGACCTCTCCTATGGAGCTGCCCGCAAGCTCAACATGGTGCGCCAAGGTAAAGCAAAGGTCAAAGTTGAAGTTGTTGACCCCAACTCAATCAACGATGAAGCAATCATGGCCGAAGTAACAGAGTAATAAACTCATCTATCCCAATAAAAAGCGACACGCTCCCATTCAAGAGCGTGTCGCTTTTTTTATAGCAAATGTAAGAAATAAACCGTAAATCACTCATTATTTCCATGCCGACATCATCAGTCACCCCCCCTTCTCCCTTCCAATAATGCAGCCCACTCAGGCCATTCTATGGAACGGCCCCACGTCAAGGCAAGGTGTCGAGTAAATAACGTTCAAGTTCAGCGCGCAGGCGCGAGCGGTCGCATGTAAAATCGTTGACAAATATAACTACAGCATGGGTAGCCTTCCCATTTTTATCAAGAAGATACCCGCCATAGCCTTGTATCCCGCTCATCGAGCCGGTTTTAGTGGCAAGGCGTCCCTCAAGGCGAGTGCCTTTGAGAAATGACTTCATAGTGCCCTCGCGTCCTGCCCTCGGGAAGAGGTCGCTATATTCGCGCCCCATATCCGAACGGCTCATCCACTTGTAAAGCGATGCCACCCATTTGGGCGAGAGCCTATCCTGTCGTGACAAGCCTGAGCCATCATAAATCTTTACGCGGCTCATGTCAAGGCCACGGTCGGCCCAAAGCCTCTTTTCATAATCAAGCGCCACCTGCCGCGTCTCACCCTCGGCCATCGACCTGAGCATCGCCTCGGCAAACATGTTGTCGCTCCTTATCATCAGCGAGTGCAGGATATCATATACCTTAGGCGACTGATGCTGATACACCAAATTTTCCATATCGGCCACCTCAATATCTTCACTATTCTCAAGCACAATACCACTCTCGCCTATGGCCGAAACGATATGTCTCATCATCTTGACACCGGGATCCTTGACGGCTGATTTTCCCGAAGCATTACCTTGATAATTGGCTCCATGCACAAGAGTACCATAATATGCACTAAGGTCGCCTGAGGCCCAGCCGTAGGGGGCCGTTGCATCAACAAATCGTCCCTCGTCGATAATAATCACGCCCTTGATTGTATCAATGCCAAGTGATTTTAAGCCCTTTACTATCTTACCCGGAAAGCCTCGGGTGTCGCTGAAATGAGTCGACTCGATAGTGGGATCGCCTATTGCCTGCACCACAACATCACCATAAAGCGCCCCATTGTTGATGTTGCCTTTGGCAATGACCGACGTAACAAATCGACCGTCAGGCACAAATGTTGCGAGTGCTGTAGCCGATGTCACCGATTTCATCACACTTGCCGGAATAAAAAGGTCATCACCGTTGATGTCGGCAAGTACCTCACCGGTCTTGAGGTTTTCGATATAGATTCCCACCTTGGTCTTGTCGGCTCCCGGTATATCAAGCGGATGATTTTGTGCATTGACAACCATCGCCACCGCCACTGCAAGGAACAGCAAATATCGCCTCAAATTCATTTTATTTACAAGTCTATTCATTCAATTCTAAAATTTGATGCAAAATTAGGCCTAATCAGCCGTTGAGACTTTAAGCAATTTGTGAATATTGCTTAAAATAGCACCCTCATAATTGCACATGTGGGAACTTTTGTGTAATTTCGCACATCTTTTAACTAAATGTGCAATAGTTATGGTCACCAAAACTCGTGATAAACTCATTGAAGTAGCTCGTCAACTCTTTGCCCACAAAGGGATTGAAAACACGACCATGAACGACATTGCCACCGCCTCTGACAAGGGGCGACGGACAATTTACACTTACTTCAAAAACAAGCGCGACATCTACAACGCTGTAGTTGAGCGGGAAAGCGCCCAACTCACCGAGCGTCTCTCTGAGATTACAAGCTCATCACTGGCTCCCGACGACAAGCTCAGGCGTTTTCTTGAAGCGCGATCCGACCTCTTCCACGGTGCCTTCCAAAGCCGTAGAGATTCATTGCGTGCGCTCTTCGGGCGCGATTTCAAGCGCCTGGAGCGCATACACCGACTTCTCTATGCCAAGGAACTCGAGCTTCTGAAAATAATCCTCGCCGAGGGCACTGCCGCCGGAGTGTTCAAGCCGGCAATGGCACGACGCCTGCCGGTAATCGAAGTAATGCTCTACCAAGGCATCGACTTTTCCCACTTCCGCGACAATTTTACCGACACCGGTTTCACCTACGACACCATCAAGCGTGACACCATCGACTACGTCATGGAAAGTGTACTTTTATAACGACTCTTTTCATTTACACAACGCCTGGTATTACACAATTAATATCAATATTTGATATCATATTAACATATCTTTATTTAATCAGACAATGTATATAAATGCCACTGGATATTATATCCCTACTAAGAGAATACCCAATGATTATTACATGAATCTCAATGGGCTCGACGACGCCTGGATTACTAAACGCACCGGCATCAAGACTCGTTCACGCGCCGGTGAAAATGAAGACCAGAACTCTATGGCAATCGCAGCGGTCGAGGATGCCATCAAAAATTGTCCCTACGACATAAAGGATGTTGACCTCATCATTGCTGCGTCTTACACCGTATATGACACAGTGGCTACTGTCGCCCATATCATCCAGCAGAAATATGACATTGACCAAGCCAAAGCTATCTACATGTCATCGGCATGCTCATCATTTATCAACGGCCTTGAAGTAGCCCAATGCTTCTTTGCCGCAGGTAAGGCTAAGAAAGCTCTCATCATCAGCTCGGAACACAACTCAAAATACGCCAACGAAACCGACCCCAAAAGCGGTCACCTGTGGGGTGACGGAGCCGTGGCTTTCTTCCTCTCGGCCGACCAAGTGGCCGATACCGACCATGAAATCATGGAAATATACACCATGGGGCTCGGCAACATCGGCAAGGGTCCCGAGGGTGTACAGCTTAAGCCCAAGGATGGCGGCATCGCCATGCCCTATGGCAAAGATGTGTTTGTAAACGCATGCAACTACATGGTCGATGCTATCAATCACGTGCTCGAGCCTCATGGTCTGAAACATAGCGACCTCAACAGCATCATGTGTCATCAGGCCAACAAGCGTATCGTCGCCCAGGTAGCCCACCTGATGGAAATACCTGATGAAGTATTCATCAACAACATCGAGGAGCTCGGCAACACCGGCTCAGCATCATCAGCCATCGTCTACGCCCAGAATGTCGACAAGCTTGCCAAGGACTCACTGTCAGCACTTGCCGTATTTGGCGGAGGATATTCATGTGGCGCAGCCCTCATCAAAAATTAACCGACCCTAAAAAACTGTTTAAATTAATTTATCGCAGGATTTGAGAAGGATTGTCATTTGGATTTTCAATCATGATGAAGGAGTTTAGGGTTTCCTAAATGACCGAGTCAAGATTAAAAATAGATTGACAAGACTCTTAAAGAAAAGATATAATAAATTTTATACAATTACTAAAAATAATTCAACCATTCACAACGTTTAATTAAAAAACAGTCCGGTCATTCATAATAAATTATATATCTATGAAATTACTTGAAGGAAAAACCGCGCTCATCACCGGTGCAGCGCGTGGTATAGGCAAAGCAATTGCCCTTAAATTCGCTTCAGAAGGTGCCAACATCGCCTTCACCGACCTTGTAATCGACGAAAACGGGAAAAAAACCGAAGAAGAAATTGCAGCACTCGGCGTAAAAGTAAAAGGTTATGCATCCAACGCAGCCGACTATGCCCAGACTGAAGAGGTTGTAAATCAGGTCAAGGAGGATTTCGGCCAGCATCGACATCCTTGTAAACAATGCAGGCATCACCAAAGACGGCCTGATGATGCGCATGACCGAGGCTCAGTGGGATGCTGTGATCGCAGTCAACCTCAAGAGCGCTTTCAACTTCATCCACGCTGTTCTCCCCATCATGATGCGCCAGCGACACGGCTCAATCATCAACATGGCATCCGTAGTGGGCGTTCACGGCAACGCCGGCCAGTCCAACTATGCAGCCTCCAAGGCCGGCCTCATCGCCCTGGCCAAGAGCATCGCCCAGGAAGTGGGCTCACGCGGCATCCGTGCCAACGCCATCGCCCCCGGCTTCATCGAGACAGCCATGACAGCCGCTCTTCCCGACGATATCCGTGCGGAGTGGGTCAAGAAAATACCCCTCCGTCGTGGCGGTCAGGTCGAGGATATCGCCAACGTGGCCACCTTCCTCGCCAGCGACATGTCATCTTATGTCTCAGGCCAGGTAATACAGGTCGACGGCGGCATGAACATGTAATGCCCATTAAAGCAATAGCCATAAAATAAGCTGCACCCTTATTTCTCAGGGTGCAGCTTTTTAATTATTGATAGTTACGTATTTATTCAGCAGCCGGAGCTGAGTTGCCACCACGACGGGCCTTGAGATCATCTGGAGATACATTAAGTTTAACCTTCACATTCTTGACCTTTGTGGCATCAGAATAAGATACAGGAATAGTTGCAGTGCCATTGGGAGCAACACCCACCCCCTTGGATGAACCACCTTCAGTCCAAGTTCCACCATCCGAGCCTTCACGCACAACTGAGTAAGTCACTGCATAATCACCGGGCAAAATCTCAACATCGGTATTATTGGTAACAGTAATCACACCCTTACCCATAAAACCTTCAGAATTGGGAATTGCGGAAGCAGTCAACCTACCGCCCGAAACCGACAACGGAGTAGCAAACATAACAAGATCGAGAGAGTCCTGGCGAGCCTGTTCAGCACGGGCATTCTCGACAGCAGCAATAGAATCGGCCTGTTGCTTGGCAGCGATTGAATCAGCGACACGCTGAGCTTCGGCCTCTTTGGCCCCATTTGAACAAGCTGAAGCCAACACCATGGTAGACGCAGCTACAACATAAAAAAACTTTTTCATTTCACTAAATTATTTTTTGGTTAAAAAGGTTATCTACTTTCTCTGAAAGACCACCAACTGTTTAGAGACACAGTCAGGTACATCCCCCAAAAGGCTGCCTGGTGGCACCACTGTTCCTAAAAACAAGAATCCAAAGATACACCATCCCGATGGTCATCAATCACAACCGGACAGGCCCTTATATCTCATATCAAAATTGGACATCACAAAGATAGTAAAACATATCAAACAGCCAAAACACCTTCACATATAATTACCCCCCACTACCACGGCTCTTTCATTTAAAATTTCTTGGAAGGGTTATCAAAAGCCATATTTTATAGACGAAACACAACACCTGCAAATCATGCATAAAAAAGGTCTAAACATCTGAGATTTCAGACAATTTAATAGTGTAAAAATTTGGTCAAGCGCCAAATTATTCGTAACTTAAAGTATTGAAATGTAAAGAGTTATGAA
>JAAGKN010000565.1_pt1 | contig 100754 bp, 84 predicted proteins | sample 6206371 | NCBI WGS metagenome assembly JAAGKN01 (sample SAMN11533720, study PRJNA540317) | gut metagenome | isolation source: fecal pellets from male and female animal of same cohort | host: Peromyscus leucopus | place: USA:CA | collected 2017
GCTTCAATATATCTTATCATATTATTTAAAGTCTTTTAAGGAATCCGCGAATTTTATTGCAAAGTAAAGTCTTTTCCGAACTTGTTATCCAAGCTTTTGTCGCATTATGAAATCCTTCTCTCAGCAAAATATTTTAGAGAAATAAGCGACATTCTCATAGTGCGCACCTCCAAACTCCAGCACGGATTTTTCGATACATAAGCGCCTTCTTTTCAAGTTGTCAGTTATAGTATAATAAATATTCATGTAAAATTCGATCAAATATACCGTTTTTTCACATTATTTTACACGAACATTTCTTTTATTCTCGCAAAATACTACACTTTTCATTTCAAACATCACGAATGACAAAAATTTATTTTATCCTGTAAACACATACAAGCTATACCACATATGATAAACCATAAACAATAAACTTTTGGAGGCAACATATGAGTGACTTAACAGCTACAGGATGTGGATGTAATACATCCTCGAATTCCAATAACGGATGCAATTCCATTATCTGGATTATCATTTTATTGTTCTTCTGCGGCGGATGCGGCAATGGCAATGGCCTTTTTGGCAACAACGGGTCTGACTGCGGATGCGACAGCATCATCTGGATACTGTTACTTCTTTGCTTCTGTGGCAACGGCAATTCTCTTGGCTGTGGCTGCGGATGCTAATTTCGTAACCTTTTCTTTTCACCATGTCTGAAAAGTAGGCTCTGCAAGGAGCCTACTTTTCTGCATATCACTTAAGCCAAAAACATAAAATATTCCAACCAGCCAAAAAGGAGCAGTTATGGAAGCAAATGACCGCAGTAAAGTAGCTGCATTTGATACTCTTTTTTCTACGAACCATATTCAAATGCTGAAAGTCATGCTGCCCTATATGGATAATCAAACGCAAAAATCCCTGGCTGTTTACATCAAATTTCTGGAATTGAACTATACCATCGAGTATTACCAAAAAAATCCCTACCCTCTTTGCGGCTGTATGGAAAGAGAATCTGCTCCTGATGTAAAGAAATTATGTACGGAGCTGCTCCCCTACTGTACGGAAAATGAGCGAAAGCAGCTGGAACAAATCCGCAGTTTATTACAGGGTATGGAAATGTACAAAGAGATGAGTAAAACCATGGAGCTGATGAAAGATTTTATGCCGGATAACGCCTTTTCCGGTGATGATTCTCAACCTGGCAATGCCGGATTTGATATGATGAGTATGTTGATGAATATGCTTACACCCGAACAGAAACAAATGTTTGATTTATTTGGAGGTAAAACAGATGCAGAATGATTGGATGATGGAAGAAACTCTGAGAGACATTGATCCCTATAAGCTCGAATTTTTACAGGCGCTGCTTTTTGAAAGCAAAAATCTTAAAAAGGAACAGATGCTTCCCTTTTTGATGGCAGTTGCCAAGCGGGGGCAGGAAAGAAATGTTGCATTTACAGATGAAGAAATAAACAAAATCGTTGCTGTGCTGAAAAAGCACGCCTCCCCGGATGAGCTGTCAAAAATTGAAAAGGTGATGGCACTTCGTTCTTCTAAACGCTGAAAGCCGGCCTAACGGCCGGCTTTCCATACACCTCGAGTTTGTAGCATCTATAGATTTCTCTTACTTCATAACAATATTTACGATCCTTCCGGGAACATAAATCTCCTTGATCACATTTCCGGTCAGCTTATCGGCAATCGTCTCTTTGGCCTTTGCAATCACTTGGTCTTTGTCTTCTTCTCTTGCAATTGCCAGAGTTGCTTTGGTCTTTCCATTGATCTGAACCGCAATTTCAATTGTAGACTCAATCGTCTTTGCTTCCTCATATTCCGGCCATGCAGTCTGATAAATACGTCCCTCATAACCAATAGACTGCCAAATCTCTTCCGTAATATGCGGAGCCACCGGATTGAGTAACGTAAGAAGAGTCTTCATCTCTCCCTTTGTGACTGCATTCTTCTTATAAAATTCATTGATCAACGCCATCATAGCCGCAATCGCCGTATTGTATTTCAGGTTTTCAAAATCACCGCTGACCTTCTTGATGGTCTGGTGCATCTTGATCTCCAATTCCTTGGAATACCCCTCTTCCTGTGTCAGAATATCCTGAAGCTTCCATACTCGTTCAAGGAATCTACGGCATCCTTTCACACCATCCTCAGACCATGCGGCGCTTAAATCAAAGGCGCCGATAAACATTTCATAGGTGCGGAGTGTGTCTGCTCCGTAATCTCTGATAATGTCATCCGGATTAACCACATTGCCTCTTGACTTACTCATCTTCTCCCCGTTCGACCCTAAGATCATTCCGTGAGAAGTCCTCTTCAGATAAGGCTCCGGACAAGGAACCACCTTCTCATCGTACAAAAATCTATGCCAAAAACGAGAATAGAGTAAATGCAGCGTAGTATGCTCCATTCCGCCATTGTACCAGTCTACCGGCATCCAATAATCGAGAGCCTCCTTACTTGCAAGCTCCTTCTCATTGTTAGGATCGGTATATCTTAAGAAATACCAGGAAGAGCCTGCCCACTGAGGCATGGTATCCGTCTCCCGGTATGCAACTCCGCCACACTCCGGGCAGGTGGTTTTAACCCAGTCCTGCATATGCGCCAGCGGAGATTCTCCATTATCTGTAGGCATATAGCTTTCCACCTCCGGAAGCTCTAAGGGCAGTTCACTTTCCGGAAGCGCCACATAACCGCACTTTTCACATTTAACAATAGGAATCGGCTCTCCCCAGTAACGCTGTCTGGAAAATACCCAGTCCCGAAGCTTAAAGTTTGTCTTCTGGTGTCCGATGCCTTTTTCTGTCAAAAACTCAATGATCTTCTGCTGCGCTTCCTCTACGGAAAGCTCGTTTAAGAAATCAGAATTAACCAGTGTTCCTGTTGCCACATCCGTAAATACGGCTTCATTGACATCCACCGGGCTTCCTGCCACAACCTCAATGATGGGCATATTAAATTTCTTGGCAAACTCCCAGTCTCTCTCATCATGTGCCGGCACTGCCATAATCGCTCCGGTTCCATAGGACATCAATACATAATCGGAAATCCAGACAGGAATTTCCTTGCCATTAACAGGATTAACTGCCGTCAAGCCGGAAAGCATAACACCGGTCTTCTCCTTGGCAAGCTCCGTGCGCTCAAAATCCGACTTCCGCGATGCCATCTCCCGATAGGCAACTACCTCATCCCAGTTTTTAATATCGGATTTGTATTTATCAATAAACGGATGTTCCGGGCTCATAACCATATAAGTTACACCGAACAGGGTATCCGGTCTGGTGGTATAAATGGTCATTTTGTCTTCTTTATCCTTCAGCACAAAGTCCACTTCCGCACCGGTGGATCTTCCGATCCAGTTCTTCTGAGACACCTTAACACGTTCCACATAATCCACCGTATCAAGCCCCTGTAAAAGCTTATCGGCATATTCCGTAATTTTCAGCATCCACTGGCTTTTTACTTTACGGACTACTTCAGAACCACAGCGCTCGCAAACACCGTTAACCACTTCCTCATTGGCAAGGCCTACCTTACAGGAGGTACACCAGTTAATGGGCATTTCCGCCTTATACGCCAGTCCGGCATTAAATAATTTAAGGAATATCCACTGTGTCCATTTATAATACTCAGGATCTGTGGTATTAATCTCTCTATCCCAGTCAAAAGAATATCCTAACGAGTGAAGCTGATTCTTAAACCGCTCTACATTATTCTTTGTAACGATCTTAGGGTGTATATGATTTTTAATTGCATAATTTTCCGTAGGAAGCCCAAAGGCATCAAATCCCATGGGATAAAGCACATTATACCCCTGCATCCTTCTTTTCCTGGCAACAATATCAAGCGCCGTATACGGCCTCGGATGTCCTACATGAAGTCCCTGTCCCGATGGGTAAGGGAACTCAACCAGTGCGTAGTATTTGGGTTTCGAATAATCCTGTGATGTTTGGAATGCCTTCTCCTCATCCCATATTTTCTGCCATTTATTTTCTACTTCTCTGTGATTGTACAGTACTGCCATTTTATTTATCCTTCCTTTCGTTCCGTCAACGCGAGTCCGCCCGCGATTCCTGCTGCTTCACAAACTAGCCATAATTGTACCTATATTACAGGTAAATGTCAAGAAATCGTCTGCATTTCACCGCTAAAACTCACTTCCTTATGCCTGCCTTATTCCTTAAGCGCCCTGACCTCATGAAGTCCATACCCTTCTGTATACTCCAAGGTGATTTGATCTCCCACCTGACAGCGAATGATCGATAGCAGGGACACATCCGACAGGTCTACATCAAAAATATCCTTCTGATTTTCCAGACAGATATAGTAATGGCTGTTTCCTCCAAGCACAACCAGCGTCATGCTTTCGATCTTACCGCTTATGCTTTTACCGTCTTGCGGCTGCGTACTGACAATTCCATTAGTATTTAAAAGCTCCGTATAGTTCTTTTCACATTCCTGAACTGTATCGCCAATAGCTACCCATTGATATTTCTGCACATTGACCATTGCATACTTTTTGACCAATCCGGCTCCATCCTTAAGCGCCATAAAGTATGTGGGTTCATCTGCAATATTCAGCAGAAGCGGAAATGTTGCCCGGTATCCCAGATTCTGTACCTGACCTTCTGCCGATGACATAGCCGAATCTTCTATCGCTCCTTCTACTTTGTAATAGCGTGTTTCCATGGTACGCTGATTCATCAGAACAAATCCCACATTAGACTGGTCTCCGCTGACGCTGGTCACCCCGGTATATACCCACACGTCATCTTCCAGTGCAATATAATTATATCCGTTGGTAGACTGCAGACAGTCCTTTTGACCAAGCACGGAATTCCAGTAACCATGCTGCAAAATCCCGTGATAATCATACAAATTGATCAAAAGCTCTGCTGAATAAACCTTATCAATCCACTGCGGTACGTCCTCTACCGCATAGTCCGTACATTCACCGGTCTGGGCATTACACAGAACCACTCTTCCCACGGTCTGTCCTCCAAACAATCCGATGTTAAACTTTTTAACCGGGCAGACCCAATAGGGCGTTCCCTCCTCATCAATCTCAAAAAAGATTTGGTCGTCAAAGATATAAGTAGGATAGCGAAACCTCAAATGTCTATAGATATTTCTGTTAAAATATTCTCCCTTGGAATACCGAATGCCCTCCGAAAGCTTTACGCATTCCGTATCCTGCGTTGTCATGTCAATCAGCATATATGCCGGAATCCCACTCTTTTGGTTTGTCAGCCATTTAATCGTGCTGGCGTAAGTAAGGGGTGTTACACGAACTGGCTTGCCCTGATAATTGATCTGGGCATAATCTCCTGACACCTCAAACTGAGACACCATATCCACCATGCTGCCCATTTTTCTGTTTCCAAGGAGGGCTGCCGAATCTTTATCCAGCAACGGAATGGTCTTATAGTCCACCTCTTTAATGTCATCGGTAAATTCCCGCTCTTCTATACTTAAAAGTCTTTGATACTTTGCCGCATTAAAAAAGGGAGATGAAAGAAGGGAGCCCACTACATAAATCAGGCATAATGCCAACGTCAAAGCTCCGAGTATCTTAAAGCCGAGGCTCATGCTTCGGAAATCAAACTGTAAGCTTACTCCCTCAACCATGGTTTTCTTTTCTTTTTGAATGCCACGGAGCAATGAAATTCCCATAAGAAGCACCAACAAAAAGATCATGGCCCCCCAGGTCCCTGTTGAATGAATGTTAATTGCAGGTATCGTTATATAATAATAGACTGCCAATATCACCAGTCCCGCCGCAATCAATAAAAAAGTCCTTAAAAGTTTTGTTTTTTTCACGATCTGATAACCTCTCTCCTAATAATAAAATAATCTAAGTGATCTATTTGTAGATTATACAGTTATCTTCCAAAAAATACAACAGGATGCTGTATCCCCCAATACAGCATCCTGTTTATCCTGTTTACCTTCTTCTAAAAAGAATCTTTGAAAAATTACTCATCAGAACCATCGTTAAGCTTTGCCGCTCTTGCCGCAACTTCCTTCTCCTGTACATCCGAAGGTGCCTGCTCGTAGCGTGCAAATTCATATTCGTACTCTCCGCGTCCCCCTGTCATGGAGCGAAGATCTGTACAATATCCAAACATTCCCATCATGGGAACATCCGCCTCTATAACCTGTTTTCCGCCGGGTGCAGGATTCATTCCCAGCACACGTCCCCTTCTCTTGTTCAGATCTCCCATTACATCACCGGTATAAGAATCCGGCACAGTGACCTTTACAGAAGCAATAGGCTCGAGAAGTACCGGGCTTGCTTCCATAAATCCCTTCTTAAATGCCTGAATCGCAGCCGTCTTAAATGCCATTTCGGATGAATCTACCGGATGATAAGATCCATCATACAAAGTTGCCTTTACGCCAACTACCGGATATGCTGCCATAGGTCCCTTCAAAACAGATTCCTGAATCCCCTTCTCTACTGCCGGGAAATAATTCTTGGGAACCGCTCCGCCTACTACGATCTGTTCAAATACATAAGGCTCTTCCAGATTGCCTGACGGCTCGAATTTCATCTTAACATGACCATACTGTCCATGTCCGCCTGACTGCTTTTTGTACTTGGAATCCACATCAGAAGTTTTCCTGATCGTCTCGCGAAAAGCTACCTTGGGCTTCATCAGTTCAATCTCTACCTTATATTCATTCAACAGCTTGCTTGCGATCACATCAAGATGCAGATCCCCCATTCCATAAAGAAGCATCTGCCTGTTTTCGGAATCATTCACCATCTTCATGGTCAGATCCTCGTGTGAAATCTTCTGCAGAGCCTGTGAAATCTTATCCACGTCTCCCTTATTCTTGGGATTATAGCGCATATATGTATAGGGAACCGGCATATCCCATTTACCATATTTGATGGTTACTGCCTTGGTGGACAGGCTGTTTCCGGTTCTGGCTGCCGTAAGCTTTGCAAGTGCACCAATATCACCGGCATGAAGTTCCTTAACTTCGATGGGCTTGTTACCCTGCATTACATAAATCTTACCAATCTTTTCTTCTACTTCCTTATCCACATTGTAGATCACATCATCCGTCTTAAGCACACCTGAATTTACTTTAATCAGGGAATACTTGCCAATAAAGGGATCAACAATTGTCTTCCAGATATATGCGGATTTGGCTTTGGAAAAATCATAATCTGCATGATATATTTCATTGGTCTTCATGTTGATTCCTGCCACTTCACGGTTCTCAGGGCTGGGGAAATATTTAATAATATCTTCAATTAATGTATATACTCCCTGGCAAAGTACATTAGAACCCATAGTCATAGGAACAATGCTTCCGTCACATACATTGGTGCGCAGTGCGGCACGAATTTCTGCCTCAGAAAACGTCTCGCCTCCAAAATAACGTTCCATCATCTCTTCGCTGGTCTCCGCTACTGCTTCCATCAAAGTATCACGACAAATCTGCAGATTAGCCTTATTGTACTCAGGCACTTCACATTCCACAACTTCTTTCCCTGCCATCTGTTTCCTGTTTCTGTAATAACATTGATATATCCTACAAATTTCTCATTTTCACGGATAGGCAGATGGAAAGGCGCCATCTTCTTTCCAAATGCAGCTGTCATATCTTCCACTACCTGTCTGAAAGAAGCGTTGTCCACATCCATATTGCTCACATAAATCATTCTGGGCAGCTTATACTTTTCGCATAATTCCCAAGCCTTCTGTGCGCCCACCTCAAGACCGGATTTGCCGTTTACAACAATGATCGCTGCGCCGGCAGCGCTGATTGCCTCTTCCACTTCTCCTGCAAAATCAAAAAATCCGGGTGTATCCAGAATATTAATCTTATATCCTTCCCATTCAATGGGAATCACGGAAGTACTAATGGATATTTTTCTCTTCTGCTCTTCCTTGCCGAAGTCACTGACTGTATTTCCATCATCGACCTTGCCCATTCTCGATGTAATGCCTGATAAATATGCCATTGCTTCCGCCAGACTGGTCTTTCCGCACCCGCCGTGTCCCAGCAAAGCAACATTTCTGATTTTGTCAGTTGTGTAAATATTCATATAAGTTCCTCCATTTTTCAGCATTTTAGGACATTATACCATATTTTTGATTCGATTAAATTTATGGCTTTCAAATCCCATGTGTACATTTTACTAAATTTTCACAAAATATACAAGTAAAATCATACGTTTTATACATCATACTTTCCTATAGCCTTTGTGAAACCTGCCAAAATCCCTTTATATCGCTTTTTTAATGCGCAGAGAACAGTTGACTTTCGCACGTTGAAGTGCTATATTGTTGAAAGATTTAGAAAGGAGTCTGTCTGTTATGATTATTGTAATGAAACCTCAGGCATCGGATCAGAGCATTCATGCCGTCACCAAATATATCGAGGATAATGGTCTTCAAGTCCATCTGTCCCAAGGCGAAGAAGTCACAATTATCGGAATTGTGGGGGACAAATCCCGTCTGTCCACAGAAAATCTGATTATCTTTAAAGATGTGGACCGGATTGTTCCCGTTACGGAAAGCTATAAACTTGCCAATCGGAAGTTCCATCCTGATGCTACCGCCGTAGCTGTCGGAAACACTTCTATCGGTCCCGGGAATTTGACCATTATGGCAGGTCCTTGTGCCGTAGAAAATGAAGAACAGTTATTATGCATTGCAAGAGCCGTGAAGGCTGCCGGCGCAACCATCTTAAGAGGCGGCGCATACAAGCCCCGCACTTCCCCCTACTCGTTTCAGGGACTGGAGGAAGAAGGGCTCCGCTATATGCAGGAAGCCAAAGCGGAAACAGGACTTTCCACTATCTGTGAGGTGGTAAGCCTTGATGCCATCGAAGCAGCCGTCAAATATGTAGATATGATTCAGATCGGTGCAAGAAATATGCAGAACTTTATTTTACTGAAAGAAGCCGGACAATCGGGATTGCCCGTACTTTTAAAAAGAGGGTTATGCGCTACCGTTGATGAGTGGCTTAATGCCGCAGAATATATTATTGCAGAAGGAAATCCCAATGTGGTTTTGTGTGAACGGGGAATTAGAACCTTTGAAACTGCCACTCGAAACACCTTGGATTTAAGCGCTGTTCCGGTTCTGCGCAGTAAGACCCACCTTCCCGTGATCGTGGATCCTTCTCACTCCACCGGTTCCTACAAATATGTAGCGCCTATGGCAAAAGCCGCAGTAGCCTGCGATGCGGACGGACTTATGATTGAAGTTCACAATGATCCCTCTCATGCTCTTTCAGACGGTCCTCAGTCTCTGACTTTTGAAAAATTCAACAAACTGACCGATGAGCTGCGACCATTCTGCCGGCTGGTAAATAGGAGTTTCTAAAAATGAAAGAAAATTTTGTCTGCGGTTTTATCGGGCTTGGCCTGATTGGCGGTTCCATCGCCAAAGCTATCCGGAAAATTTATCCCGATTGCCGGATACTTGCTTATGATATCAATCAAAATGCACTTGAATCCGCCCTTTCGGAGGGTGTGGTTAACATGACCTTATCAGAAATCGGAGCCGAATTTACACAGTGCGACTATCTTTTTTTGTGCGCACCGGTATCCGAAAATGACAAAAATCTGTCTCTGATCAGACAGCATATTTCTCCTGACTGTGTCCTTACGGATGCCGGCAGTGTCAAAACTGATATTCACCGACACATAAAAGAAGCCGGGCTGGAAGCTCAGTTTATCGGCGGTCACCCAATGGCAGGAAGTGAACGCACCGGCTATCTGAACTCTAAAGCCCTGCTTCTTGAAAATGCATATTATATCCTTACCCCCTGTGAGAATGTTCCTCCAAAAGTCCTTGAAGACTTTGAAAAACTGATCGCCTCCTTAGGTGCGATCCCATTAATTCTCAGCTGCTCACAGCATGACTACGTCACTGCGGCTGTCAGTCATCTTCCCCATGTAATTGCCGCCTCCCTGGTGAATTTGATCCGGGATTCCGACTCTGAGGACGGCATTATGAAAATGATCGCTGCCGGAGGCTTTAAGGACATTACCCGCATTGCCTCCTCCTCTCCCGTTATGTGGCAGCAGATCTGCATGACCAACGGTGAAAATATACTGACCTTGCTGGATGCTTATATGGATGCGCTTTCCTGTATCCGCAAGGAGGTTGCTTCCTCTGATGCTGATAAGCTCTACGAATTCTTTGACCGGGCAAGAAGCTATCGGGATTCCTTCATCGGCACCTCCAGCGGTCCCATCAAAAGGTCCTACTCGCTCAATATTGAAATTGCCGATGAGCCGGGAGCCTTAGCTTCTATTGCCACCATACTTGCACTCCATCAGATCAGCATCAAAAACATCGGAATTACCCACAATCGGGAGCAAGATGACGGTGTTTTAAAGGTAGAGTTCTATCAGGAAGAAAGCATTGAACAGGCAGCACAGATCCTTTCTACAAAAGGCTATACGGTCTATCGCAGAAATTAATCTATCCAAAGTATAATTCGCTTTTCCACAGGGCAATTCCGGTTCCCGGAAAAGCTTCCTTTAATCTATGATCGACCTGATCGGCAGATACATTCTTTTTCATAATAATCTGCAAAAATCCGCCTCCCCCGGCACCCGCAATAAATTTGCCGTCGATCAGGTCTTCGATCGCCTCGAAGATCCGGTCAATATCGGGATTCGTTGCTCCTGCATCCAATTGCAGAGATAATTTCCAGTGATCATTAAATAATTGGGCAAGCTCGTCCACATCTCCTTTTTCAAGAGCCTGTTTCATAAGCCGTGCTGTCTGTTTCATCTGTTCCAATGCCTGCAAAGATTCCCATCTTCCCCTTATATAGTTTCCCACTACCTCGCGGAGAAGATTTCGCGCCAGCCGGCGCTGTCCTGTATAAATCACGGCAAAACGACTGTTTAATTCCTCTTTTGCTCTTTCAGCCATATGCACCGGTTCCACTTCCAGAATCTGATGTGAACCGGGTTTACTGGTAATCATTTTAATTCCGGGCAGAATTCCGCCTGCCTGATCCTGCCAGCCTCCTCCGGTGCTCATCAACTGTTCCATATAAAGCACCTGGTCAAACAGCAATTCTCTCCTTGGCTCTGTTCCCGTAAATTCTGCAATTGCCCTTGCACATGCACCTGCCAAAATACTACTGGTTCCAAGCCCGGAACCTTTGGGAACTCCCACCACCTTTGTGGATAGATAGATTCCTCCCCCCAGTCTTCTCAGCAGTTCTTCCAGATTTCTGCCTGTGTCTGCCGATTCTCCGGCAGGAATCAACCCACAGGCAATTAACGCCGCCTTATGAAGAGCAAAACTATCATAAGGGTCCATGCAGTCCTGTATGGCTGCAAGATCATGAATCACCGTCTTTACGCCTAAGTCTTCACTTTCAAATTCAATTTGATACCGTTCCAGTTTCCGAATCACTGCCTGTGCCGGAAGAATCCCGTTTAAACGAATTGCTGCGTTTAAAACCATCCCTCCATGTTCATTACAGTACGGTGGTGTATCCGTCCATCCACCTCCCCAGTTTACGCGCAGAGGAAGCTCTATTTTGGCTTCATTCTTAACAATACGGACATTTTCACGAAAACCGCAGCTTCCTTTCATCCCATCTGCAATCTGTTTCCGAATAACATCAAAACATTCCTGCTCCATCCCATGAGCATCATATAGGCGCATAGCTTTGTCATAAGACCCCTGCGCAATTAATTTTTGTGCCATGTAGTCCGTCTGAATCTGACTTTGCAGTTTTTCTTCAAAAGGAATTACCTCTTCCACATCAGCCTGATTAAAGCTGTCGCATAAGCTGATCCGTTCCTTCATAAGCCAGCTTCGCACCTGCTCCTCATTAGCTTTTCCGGCTGCCATCTCACACAAAACCAGCGAGTCCTGCGCTGCTTCCTGATAAGATCCCGCTATAGGATACAATCTGGCTTCCCACAAGCTATCCGAATCCCCGTCCCATATGTCCCGGGCAGGAATATGATAGTGTTCCAATATATCTCGGATTTGTCCTGCTAAAAAAGAAGCATTCTCTTTATAGGTTCCCTTTGGATTGTCCTTCACACCATATATTCTTGCCACATAACGTCCGCTTTTTTGTTTCACTTCATGCAGAACCGTATGTGCCGGTATGGTAATATTGTTAACCACCGCTCCGGAAAGGACAGCGCCTTCCATTACTTTTACGCCCTTTCCCAAATAACTGTTCTCCAGATAGCTTCCCTCCGAAACCACCGCCCCCGAAGAAAGAAAGCTGTTTCTTATTGCCAATCCGCATTCCTTACGGTTCGTTCCGGCTGTCTTTATCCAGCCGAAGGATTGGTATTCATCGATTTTGACGGTGAGAAATTCGAGCAGCTCCTCTGCAGTTCCAAAATGAATAAATTTTGCCGGCGAGAGACTGATGACCTTCATATTGAATTTTGAAAGTGCCGCCCATATCTTTTCCCGGCATTCTTTCAGCTCCTCGCAATAGCTTCCTTCCGGCACTTGTTTGTAAAACTCCGCTAGGGAAGCCCCTGCTGCCAGCGGATACAAAAAATCACCGTAAAAACTGACTCTTGCTCTTTCATTTACAAATTGATCGTACTTTTCCCGATCAAGCTTTCCGTTTGTACAAATCAGTCCCAGCAGCGCCTTCAAAACCTCACGATCAAGCAGCACTGCCCCGGTATCCAGATCTACACAATCCTGTTCATTAACTGCCCCGGATCGTCTCAGCATATCTTCTGACTGTTTATGCAAAAACTCCTCTACCATTCCATCCTGTCCGGTAAGGAATACCCCGTGGTCTTTGCCGGTGCTTATCGGTTCCTTAATGGAAATAGCGGCAGATCCCTGAAACTGAATATCAAAATTTTTATAATCAAAAAGAAGAAGCACATCACCGGATAACACCAGCATGCCCTCCTTAATTTTTCCGGCAACTTCTGTCATGGATATAATAAACTCATCAAACAATGTAGAAAGATTTCCGTCAGGAAGCTTCCTTGGAACCGGCGAAAATAACTTTCCGCACACACTGTATTGGGGCACTCTTTTACTGTCCCCTCCTGAGTGAATCACCAATACCTTTTTCCCCTTCAGACAATCCTCCGCTCTCTCCCCGATCTTTTCTGCAAGATATTTAAGCACATGAAAAGTAGCGCCTCCCGACCCGACTCTTTTTCCTTCCGGGTCAGGAAGCACTGCATATACACACTCGTCAGAGAGAAAACCTCTCCTCTTTCGATGTTCGATCTGAAGCCGATATCCTCTGGCCTGTTCTTCATTTGACGCAGTTAAAACTATGTAATCCCATCCTGACATTCTACTGACCCTGTTTCAGACTTTCCACAGTATCATACACTTCGATTCTTGACGCATCGGATGCCGGCATTCCGATGAAAATAGCACCGTAATGGAAGCCCTCCTCTTTCTTTTCAATGCGTACAATTTCCAAAAAAGCATGAATTACTTCTTGTGTCCAAATTCTGAGAAATCCTTCATATACCGCTCCGATTCCCAAAAGCTGTTCACACTGGAAACCAATTCCCGACTTGGATACGTCTACAATGTCAATTTCCACTTCCTTCTGCTCATTCCGATCCAGTCTTTTTACTACCAGCTTGGATACCAGTTTTCGTCTGTTTGCTCTTCTTCTTTCCTCCATGTCACCCTAACCTCCATTGCCAAATACAATTTCTTATAGTTTTTAATTTCGGCTTTCTACTCATCCCTTTGTTTCTATATTAATCGATTCGGGATTTTTTGTAAAGTCATCTGTAAAAAAGCAGGCATCACCAAAAGAAAAAAAGCGATATTTTTCTTTCACGGCTTCTTCATATGCCTTTAAAACATGTTCTCTCCCTGCCAGGGCACTCACCAGCATAACCAGCGTAGATTCCGGAAGATGAAAATTAGTGATCAGACCGTCTAAAACCTTAAATTTGTATCCCGGATAAATAAATATATCGGTATCTTTGCAAGTCTCAGACAGTACTCCATTCTCATCTGCGGCACTTTCTACCGTCCTGCAGCTGGTAGTTCCGACGCAGATTACCCGTCCGCCCCTTTGTTTGGTCTCATTGATCGTCTCTGCCGCCTCTTTAGAGATTTGATAAGCTTCAGAATGCATATGATGTTCCAGCAGATTATCAGCCTTCACCGGCCGGAAGGTTCCCAGCCCTACATGAAGAGTTACATAGGCAAGTTTCACCCCTTTCCCTTCAATCTCAGAAAGTAACTCTTCCGTAAAATGAAGTCCCGCCGTAGGAGCTGCCGCAGAACCGTCATATTTTGCATACACCGTCTGATAACGGTTCTTATCCTGAAGCTTATGAGTGATATACGGAGGAAGAGGCATCTCTCCAAGTCGGTCTAAAACCTCCTCGAAGATTCCCTCATAAAAGAACTGTACCAATCGATTCCCCTCTTTTGTTACCGACTGAATTTCTGCCTGCAGTTCCCCGTCTCCAAACCGCACCTTTGCTCCCGGACGAAGTTTCTTTCCCGGTCTTACCAAAGTTTCCCACAGATCTTTGGAACAACGTTTCAATAAAAGTATTTCCACTGCCGCACCGGTATCTGCCTTTACGCCAAGAAGTCTTGCCGGAAGAACTTTAGTGTTATTGAGCACCAAGCAATCCCCCGGTCTTAAATAGTCTGCAATATTCCGAAAATTTTCATGCCTCCACTCTCCGGTATTCTTATTGACCATCAGCATCCTGGAAGCCGCTCTGTCTATTAAAGGGTCCTGGGCAATAAGTTCCCCCGGCAGATCAAACCAAAAGTCCGAAGTTTTAAACTCTGTTTTATTCATTACAGATCTGCTCCTTTTAAGAACGCCACATATCCCCGCTTGGCCTCATACACATCTGCCTTGCTGGTTGCTTCCCAGGGAGCATGCATATTCAATACTGCAACACCGCTGTCGATCACATTCATCCCGTACAATGCCAGAATATAGGCAATGGTTCCGCCTCCGCCTAAATCTACTCTTCCAAGCTCCGCAGTCTGGAAATTAATCTTCTCCTTTTCAAAGATCTGCCTGATATGTGCAAGATATTCCGCATTGGCATCATTGGAACCGGATTTTCCTCTGGAACCGGTGAATTTATTGAATACCATACCGCCTCCAAGATAAGCAACATTCTTTTTATCAAAGCTGGAGGCAAAAGAAGGGTCATAAGCGCTGCTCACATCAGAAGAAAGCATACAGGATGCTGCCAGTGAGCGTCTCACATTCAGCTCCGAATATTCTCCCATAAGGTTCATGACCTCCGCTACTGTGTTTTCAAAAAATCGGGATTTCATACCGGTAGCTCCCACACTACCAATCTCTTCCTTATCCACCAAAAGACAACATGCCGTCCGATCACTCTTTTCTACTTCCAGCATAGCCTTCAGCGAGGAGAAGGCACATACCCGGTCATCCTGTCCGTAACCTAAGATCATGCTCCTGTCAAGACCTGCTTCCCTTGCCCTTCCGGCAGGAACCACTTCAAGCTCTGCCGAAAGAAAATCTTCCTCCTCCACGTCATAAGTTTTCTTTAAAATATCCAAAACACCCTTTTTCACTGCATCCTGTGCGGATTCCTTATCGGAAGAGTCTTTCTCTTCCTTCTCTTTTCCAATCGTAATGGGGCGATTTCCAATAATGATATCGAGTGCCTCCCCCTCAATCACTTTGGAAGCTTTCTTTTCTAACTGCTCACTTGCAAGATGAATCAATAGATCTGATACAAAAAATACCGGATCATCCTCACTTTCTCCGATATTGACTTCCACTGTGGTTCCGTCTTTTTTCACAATCACACCGTGAAGCGCTAAAGGAATCGCTACCCACTGGTATTTCTTTACTCCGCCGTAATAATGGGTATCCAGATAAGCAAAGCCTCCGTCCTCATAAAGAGGATTCTGCTTCACATCCAATCTGGGCGAATCGATATGTGCCCCAAGAATATTCATTCCTTCCGTCATAGGGCGACTCCCGATGCGAAACATCACAACAGACTTATTCATGCACACAGCATAAATCTTATCTCCTTCTTTCAGCGTTTTTCCTTCCTTTATGATCTCCTGGAGTTCACGGTAACCTGCTTTTTCCGCCATGTTAACAATTAAATCCACGCATTCCCGTTCTGTCTTCCCTTCATCCAGAAAATTCCGGTATTCATCTGCAAACGCATCCACTTCCTTTAACTGTTTATCGCTGTAGGTTTCCCAAGTGTTTTTCTTTTCCATTTCAAATCCTCCATTCTTTCCTTCCGGCCTTTACAATACTTCAGCTTCTGTCAGCTGCGCATCTGTGCACCATAGACATCACTGAGCAGATTCACGATCTTTCCTATCACGTCTTCAGTCATTTCATCCGTAACATCTTTTTCTTCGGAAGCAAGCTCAATCTTAAATGCCATACTCTTTTTGGCTGATCCCAGCTTTTCGCTTTCAAAAATATCAAATAATTCCACCTTAGAAACAAGAGCATCCGCATGTTCAATTTTCTCAATGATCTGTCCGCATTCCACATTTTTATCTACCACCATGGAAATGTCTCTGCTTGTCTTCGCGTAGGGAGATTCCGGTACATAATTGATTTTTGCCTTGAACTTTGCACTCAGCACATCATAATTAAGCTCCGCAATAAAAATCCTGGTGTCCGTCTTTTTATCCTTTGCTATGGCAAGGGAGTCTACAATATCATATCGCAGCTGCCCAAAAATACCGATCTGTTCTCCGTCACAATACACTTCTGCAGTTCTCCCCGGATGAAGATAGGACACATTTCCCCTTTTATATTGGAACTTCAGGTCATTATATGCTGCCAAATTCTCTAAAGTCTCTTTCATGGTAAAGAAATCCTCTTCCACGCCGGAGGTTCCAAGACATAATGTTTTGATCTCCCGGGGCGCCTGCGTTAAAGGAAGCTCTTTGGGCTGGTAAACATTAGCCAGCTCAAAAAATCTCAAATTACTTTCACCGTTTTTAATATTATTTTCCAATGCTTTTACCATGGAAGGAGCCATAAAGGTTCTCATAATACTTAAATTTTCGGTAATGGGATTTAATATTTCAACAGCCTTCCTTTCCTTTGCCTCCTCCGGAATCAGAAATTGATCGAATTCACCCTTTGCTGTCATGGCAATCGTCTGAATCTCATAATATCCCTGAGTGCACAAGAAATTTTTAACTGCCAGCTCTTTGCTCTGCTTTTCATTTAACCCGCCATTGGTTACAAGAGCTTCCCCCAAAAATGTGGGAACTACCTTATCATAACCGTACTCTCTGATTACTTCCTCTGCAATATCCTGATAATTTTCAATATCCTCACGATACCTGGGAATTGTCAGGTTAAGAACACCGTCTTCTAATTCCACACCAAAAGCAAGATTTTTCAGTATTCGAACCATTTCAGTTTCCGGCACTTCAATTCCAAGCACGTAATTCACCTTGGCTGTCTCTACCCGGATCGCTCTTCTTTCGGTAGATGCCCCTGCACTCACATCAAAATGAGATGCGCTGATCTTTCCCACTCCAAGAGTCTGCGTAAGATTTAAGGCTCTCGCCATACCACACTCTACCGAATACTCATCAATTCCCTTTTCATAACGGGCTGCCGCATCAGAATGAAGACCTAACCGTCTTGCAGTCTTTCGCACATTGTCTTTGGCAAATTTCGCACATTCAAACAGAACTTCCTTGGTCGTTTCCGTAATTTCGCTGTTCAGACCGCCCATCACACCTGCAAGACCCACTGCCTTTTCTTTATCGCAGATTAACAGATTACTGCCATCTAAGACGCGCTTCTTTTCATCCAAGGTAATCAGTTCTTCTCCTTCTTTCGCCCTGCGGACCACAATAGAACTGCCGGTTAAGGTATCCAGATCAAATGCATGCATGGGCTGCCCCATCTCCACCAGCACATAGTTCGTAATATCTACCATAGCGTTAATAGCGTTATGTCCCACCGCAATCAGTCTTCTCTTCATCCACAGAGGAGATTCCTTATACTGAACATCATATACATAGTGCGCCAGGTATCTGGGGCACACATCCTGATCTTCCACGGCTACGCTGATGTTCGGATTCATCGTCTCATCGCAGGTATAGCTCATATCCGGATTTTTAAGTTCCTTTCCGAGAAAAGCCGCAACCTCCCGGGCAATGCCAATCACCGACTGACAGTCAGGGCGGTTTGCCGTGATGGAAATATCAAACACATAATCATCCAGCTCCAAGTAAGTTTTAATATCTTCTCCCACCGGTGCATCTTCGTTAAGGATCATAATACCATCCACATCGGCGCCTTTGTACCAATCTTTATTCAGTCCAAGCTCTTCCCCGGAACAGAGCATGCCATAGGACATCATATCCTTCATCTTCCTCGGAGCAATCTCCAGTCCGTTTGGCAGCTTTGCACCAACCAGACAGGCAGGAACCTTTGCACCCTGAAATACATTGTCTGCTCCGGTAAGAATCAAATGGTCATGCCCGTGCTCTCCGCAGTCAATATGGCAGATATAAAGATGGGTTCCTTCATATTTCTCAATGGATGTAACCTGTCCTACATATATCTTTTCGATATTTTCGCCAAGATATACCATCTCTTCCACTTCAAATCCACTGGAAAACAATTTTTCTTCCAGTTCCTTCGGCGTTACGTCAATATCAACATATTCTTTTAACCAGCTAAGTAATACTTTCACAATCGCACCTCCAACTATGCCTTAAATTGTTTCAAAAAATTAATGTCATTTTCAAAAAGTTTTCCCATATGGTTAATTCCATATTTCAACATAGCAATACGCTCAATTCCAATTCCAAATGCAAGCCCGGAATACTCCTCCGGATCAATACCGCAGTTTTCCAATACCTTCTTGTTAACGACACCGCCTCCAAGAACCTCAATCCATCCGGTTCCCTTGCAAAGGGAGCAGCCGCATCCTCCGCATTTAAAGCAGCTCACATCCACCTCAACCGACGGTTCTGTAAACGGGAAGTAAGAAGGACGCAGTCTGGTCTTTGCCTCATCGGAAAACAGGCCCTTCACAAATTCGTCCAGCATCCCCTGAAGGTCACAAAGAGTGATATGCTTATCGACTACCAGCCCCTCCATCTGACTGAACATGGGCGAATGAGTGGCATCTGAATCTGACCGGAATACTTTGCCCGGAACCAGCACTTTGATAGGAGGCTTTTTGCTGTCCATCACCCGGATCTGTCCCGGCGATGTGTGCGTACGCAGAAGCAGATCCTCAGTGAGCCAGAAGGTATCCTGCATATCTCTTGAGGGATGATCCTTAAGCACATTCAGTCTGGTAAAATTATGGTCGTCATCCTCAATTTCCGGACCTTCAAAAATCTCAAAACCCATACCGGAAAATACATTGATCATTTCGTATTTTACCAAGGTCAGCGGATGCAGGTTTCCCATTGGACGTCCCTTAACGGGAACCGTCACATCAATGGTCTCCTTTTCATACTTTTGCGAAAGCTCATAGGCTTCAATCTGGGCTTTCTTTTCATCATATTTCTCCTGAACCCAGGTCTTTACCTCATTCACAAACTGGCCATATGCCTTTTTCTCTTCCTTGGCAACCTGCTTAATTCCATTCATCAGTCCCTGAACTGACCCGGTCTTACTGAGATATTTTTTCCAAACCTCAGAAAGCTGATTTTCAGATCCGGCCGCCTGAATGTCATCCATAAAAGCTTTTTTTAATTCGTCTGCATTAAATATCATTTTCTTTGTCTCCTCTTTTTATTTTTTACATAAAAAATCCCCTGCATGTTTCCATACAAGGGACGAATCTACTCCGCGGTACCACCCAAATTCCTGCCTTACGGCAGACACTTCATTCGCTTAACGCGCGTCACGTTCAAACCTACACACAAAAATCTACTCTCGATCCGCTTCAATTTGAAAGCTCCGGTGGGAAATTCGCCTATTACCTGAACTGGGGGAAGCTTCCAGCCGATGGCTTCCTCTCTCTGTCAGAAAGTAATACGTTACTTGGCACCTTCACAGCTTTTATTCAACTGAAATTATTTTAGTCAATCTTCTTTCGCTTGTCAACACCCTTTTTCCCGATAAAAAATTGAAAAGCCGGTTTAAAATATCGATTTATGTATGCTCCGCCCAAAATAATATACATACCCGCATATAGCCATAGCATTAAAATAATAATGGTGGTCAGATTCCCATAAGTATTAAATCCGTTAAACTCGTTTTCATATACAGAGAAAGCCCATGTCATAATGCTCCACCCCACCGCGGCAATTCCCGCTCCCGGAAGCTGCATCTTAAACCCCAGCTTTGCTCCCGGCACATAAGTGTACATCAGTGCAATCACCAGAGTAAAAAACAGCCACACAAACGGTGTCCGAAAATGCATCAGAAGATTGAACAAATACGCAGTCTGAGGAATCCCCCCTTCAATCAATCCGATCAAAGTATTTCCAAACACGGTTGCAAGCAGTGAAAATATTACTGCAAGCAATATCAGTATCGTGTACATGCATGCTGCCAGCCGCAGAAGAAAATAATTTCTGTTTTCCTCCACATCGTTAACCGCATTCAGCCCTCTCATCAGAGCCAAAACCCCCTTTCCTGCCGACCAGAGGGTTGCAACTGCCGTAATGGAAATAATTCCTACCGACTTTTCATAAACATCCGCAATAATGTTAATCAGCAGCGGATGCATGGCTTCCGGCGCGATTTCCGTTGCCACACTCATAAGATTTGCTTCCGTAAGCGGTGTATAAGGTATCAGGGAACAAAGCAGCATCAGCGCCGGGATCAGCGACAGGAAAATGAAAAAAGCTGTGCTGGCTGCAAAAGCACTGATATTTTTTTTACTCATATGTTTTCCAAAATCATATCCGATAAATAAGAGTCTTTTAAACATAAAGCCTCCTCACTCATAAATGTTTTCCATCCGGCAGTCTCCAAAATAAAAGGTCAGGATCTCCTCCCAGTTCCAATCCATAAGTCCCATAGCTCTTGCACCGTTTTGGGACATTCCTACCCCGTGTCCGTAACCGCCGCCAATTACAGTATATCCTATCACATTTTCTTTTGATTTGACAGTATCAATTATCAGATAAGCGCTGGGCAGAAGCATACTGCTCTCGTATACAGACCCATCCTGACGGATTACCTGATTCTTTTGATTTAAGATATAACGGATATTATATTCCGACACAATCTTATAAGTTCCCTGATCTGTATCCAGCAAAAGTTCATCCATCACACCGCCCTCTTTACGTTTTAGGCAACGGATTTCATAAATTTCTTTTATTGCTCCGGGCTCTTTTGAGACAAACTCCTCTCCCTCCTTGCGAAGAATCTTATCAGGCACAGCCTGATATCGTTCCCGCATCCGGTCTGACAGCATAGAAACATTTAAATCTTCCACAGTGTAACTCCACCTAAACCAAGGCTCCTCCTTTTCAAAAGCATTTTCATCCGCCCGGGAAATGTATTCCCGAAAGCATTCTTCCTCTGCGAGATCCTTCGGCATCGGTAATTCTTCCTGATCCCCTTCCCCCACAAATCCACTGTAAACCGATTTTAGGTAAGGCATTTCTTCTTTTTGCTGTTCGTTCCACACGCCTGCATCGCTGCCGAAACCGCAGGAGGTAGAATAGTAATAAACATTTACAGGATCTTCTCCATAATACAGCACGATTCCCGAAGTTTCTTTAACCGCTCTTGTAGAGTTCACATTCTCTGCTATATTATTATAAACCTGATAGCTGACACTATCATCCACGTGCGCACCCACGCCGCCGTACCCCGGATGTTCCAGATATCGGTATCCGTAAGTTCTGGCACAGACTGCCTGTGCCTTCAGTGCTTCCATCGGATAAGAAGCAGGCATTTCACTGGGCACCACCGAATACAGGTATTCCTCCAAAGGAAGCTCATTAATCAGCACCATCCCCTGCTCGGTATCTGCAATCTCCATTATGCCCCTGTAGGCAGGAATCCCATAAGCCCGCTGCTGTGAACGGACCTCGATTCTGCCTGACTGAATCTCCGGATGCAGCTCCATGCGTCCTCCCTTTAAATACTCACTATCCGCTTCCACCAAAAAGCTTTCTCCTGCCGGAATTACCTTTTCCTTCCGATCCTCATATTCCCCATAAAGAACCCTCATCCCATCTTGACAGGCAAATTCAAGCTTCGAATGATAAATCTGTCCATTTTCATTGTTCTTGACCGCCACGCGAATATTCTCCATGGTCTCCTTCCGTACCAGTAAAAGTGCGCACACTTTTCCGTCCTCCAGTACAAAATCCGCAAAGGAATAACCGATGGACAAATCCTTTAATCCTACTGTCCTTAGTTCATCATAAAGTCGGTATCCTGCGCAGCTATCTGCTACCTCAAGCACACCGACACCTTCTAATTCTAAAGTTCCATCGCCAATGCCAAGAAGCTTTCCACCTATCTTTTCCCGCTTCACGAATAACTCGTCAAGATGCCCTTCTTTAAACGTAAGATCCGCAATCTGCTCTCTGTATCCGCCCCCATTCTCTGACTGCTCTATTTCTGCCATAATTCGATTCTCTAATCGGTCCATAGGCAGAGAAATTTCATAATTTCCTTCAAAAAAACGCAGTTCCCGGGAATTACATTCCATAATCCACACGTTGTCAAAGCATTGCTCTCCCGTCAGGGTTCCGGTCAATGTCAGCAGACGATTTCCTCTCACATAAGCCTGCACTGTTGTGAATTGGCAATCTTCAAATTCCGGGGAAATATAGACATACCGTTCCATTCCGTTGCAGAGAAGTTCTCCCTCCTCAATAAGATTTTCTCCTGCAATGTAATCATTTCCACACAAAATATCCACCTGCTCCTGCCGGATCACTTCCTGCAATCCTAATTCCCTGAGCAATTTTTCATAGCTGTGATACCAGTCCTCCTGCAGCAAAAGAAATTCATCTTTGTATTTCTTTTCATAAAAATAGTGTTCTTCTTCAGCGCTTAAATAGCTGATAAGCTGTTTATATGTACCATAATCAAACGCCTGACCTTCATTTTCCTTCCAGAAATTCTTAAGTCCCTCCCCATCCGACACCCTGGCATCCGTAAAAAGAAGCTCTTCCGTCAAAATCTGAACCTCCCGGGAGTCTGCCAATTCCCCCTTTGGCTGTTTTAGCTGCCACACCGTCGCATCCCGGGCAATCAGATAAATGAATGCCACCGCCAGAAGAACGATCAATATCAGCTTCACCCATATTCGAAACCTTGTTTCCATCAATTTCATATTACTCCTCATTTAATCAACATCCCCACGGCATTTGACTCATTACTCGTGGGAATCAAATTCTGGCATGTCAAGAAAAGAAAAGCAGCCCGCAAACAGGCTGCTTTTCTTTTGTAAAAATCACAGCATTTAAGCTGCTTTATTTATACCTTACGGTATATCCCAAAATGCCGGTTCCTGTCTTTTGACTCCTAGCCATGCTAGGTGGGTAACCGCAGCCTGTGCTTTTGCCTTCCCTTCCAATCCTTCCAAAAAGCATGCTCTTTGAAAGTGAGGGCTTGACAGCCGCAAGGAAATATAGGAATCCCGTTTAAAGTATCTGTAGGTTCAAAATAACAGGAATTATCGCACATTTCAGGTTGCTTTTATTATATCCAATATCTTCCCATAATACAACTGGAAATTTTCCACTTTTATCGGTAATACTGCGCCTGAGCCGCAAACATCTTTGCATAAATACCTCCTGCTTTCCTAACCAGCTCCTCATGTGTGCCGTACTCCATAATCTTCCCCTCTGAAAAAACGGCAATCCGGTCACAAAATTTACAACTGGAAAGACGATGTGAAATGTAAACAGCGGTTTTTCTTCCCACCAAGGCATCAAACTGTCTATATATATCGTATTCCGCCACCGGATCAAGTGCTGCCGTAGGCTCATCCAAAATCACTACAGGAGACTTTTTAAAAAGTGCCCGTGCTATGGCAATCTTTTGCTGTTCTCCTCCGGATGGCTCCACGCCGTTTTCATCAAATTCCTTGAACAAAATGGTATCCGCTCCCTTTGTCAGAGAATCCATCTTATCCGCCAGTCCCACCTGCCGCAGCAGATGCTCCACCTCTTCCTCATTTTCCTCCTCTTCCAGCACAATATTTTCCCTTACGGAAAAGGCAAACAGTTTAAAGTCCTGAAATACCGGAGCAAACAAAGAAATATATTCCTTGTAGTCATAATCTTTGATGTTCACGCCGTCCAAAAGAATTTCTCCATCTGCCGGGTCATATAATCTGCACAAAAGCTTAACAAATGTAGTCTTACCTGCACCGTTTAAACCCACCACGGAAAGATGCTCTCCCGGGCGAAGCACCAGGTTGACATGATCCAGCACATACCTTTCGGTTCCCGGATACTGAAAGGAAACATCACGAAATTCAATGGTATGATCTCCCTCTTTCAGATGACGCTCTCCCTTTTCAATCGCTGCCGGATAATTCATAAACTTCACATATTCATAAGCATAGTTCGTCCGCTTAATTACCTCCTGCATATCCCATATCAGTCCCTGCATGGAAGATAAGAATGTGGCGCTTGACGAAATCATCTGTGAAAAAATGCCAATAGTCATTCTGCCTGTAAGAACCATGATCCCCAGATAAAAATACACCACAAAATTCCGCAGTACGTTGACTGCCGCTTTCATCAGTTCCGGCAGAATCTTCTGATCTGCCTGCCATTTCCAGTTTAACCGACTTTCCTCCGAGTAGTTCTCCCACTTTTCCACCATCATCTCTCGGGCGTCGTAAAGCCGAATATCCTTGCCAAAACGAAAATCCGTGATCTCATAGCCCAGATAGCTGAAAATACGGTTAAGCTTGGAAAGCTTGGCAAATGCCTCCATATCAATTTTATTTTCCCGGCTGTTAACCAGAGAAAAAATCGCAACCAGCAGTGCCGTAACCAAAAACAATGCCGGCGCATGAATCAGAATCAAGGTTATGACCCCCGTCAATGTAAGAATACAGGTTATTCCGTCAAAAACCTGCATGGAAATCCCATATACGCCGCCGGAATACCAGCTCATTCCCGTTCGCGCTGCCTCAATCTGATCCAATGCCCTTTTATCCTCGGTAAGCTGAAAATCCAGTTCCATCACCCTGCGGCTCATTTCCTCCTCGAAAAAGACCGACATTTTCTCATTATACTTTTCCAGAGTCACATCCGCCACGGAGCCTGCCAGTGAAAGCACCGTCTCCCCAATCACGATCACTGTGGCATAAAAAATCAGCTTTGACACTTCCCGCATTCCCATCATTTCGTCGATCAGAAACGGCGTGGTCAAAATTACAATAAAAGGCTTGATGGCATAAATCAGAATCTTTAGCATTCCACACCCGAAAAATCCTTTATAACGCTTCCAGGCAATGGGATAAAAGTATTTCAGAGTCTTGGTTACTGTTTCAACCGCACTTTTCTCTTTGGCCATTTGACTCCGCCTCCTTATCCCTGTAGTATTGTGCCTGTACCTCAAACAACTCGGCATAGGCGCCTTTCCTTTGCATCAATTCCTCATGGGTTCCGTATTCCGCAAGTTCTCCCCCCTGAAACATGGCAATCTGATCACAGAATCTGGTAGAAGAAAGCCTGTGGGAAATATAAACTGCTGTTTTATCCCCAATAATGGCATCAAAATTTTTGTATAGACGATATTCCGCCAGCGGATCAAGGGCTGCCGTAGGCTCATCTAACACCATAATCGGTGCATCCTTATACAAAGCCCGTGCAAGTGCAAGCTTTTGTTTTTCTCCGCCGGAAAGGTCAATGCCGTCTTCATGAATCACCTTTAAAACCTGGGTACGTATGCCGTCAGAAAGCTCAGCAAGCTTTTCTTCCATTCCTACCTGCTTAAGACACTGCTCTGCCCTTTGCTCATCCGTGCCCGACGGCGTTTTCATTGAGACATTCTCCGACAAAGGAAATGCAAATAATTCCACATTCTGAAATACCGGAGCAAATAATTTAAAATATTCCTCTCTCCCAAATCTTTGAATGTTGATTCCATTTAAAAGGATCTCACCTTCCGTCACATCATAAAGGCGTAAAAGCAGTTTGACAAAGGTAGATTTTCCTGCCCCGTTTAAACCCACGATAGCAAGCCGCATTCCCGGTTTCAAAACAAGATTTAAGTTTTTCAGAGCATAATCCTCCGCTCCCTGATACCGAAATGAAACGTTCTGAAAGGTAAAAGTGTATTCCCTGCACTCAGGAATTGGCAGTAAATCTGCTCCCTCATCAACCTTAAGATCCATAAAAGATCGAAAATCGTCCACCTGCATCGACCGGTCCTTACATTGTCCCATGGTATTAAAAAACTGCGTCAGCGCGGAAGAAAACGTTGTTGAAAGTCCCAAATACAATGTAAAATTACCGATAGACATCTCCCTGCCGACCACATTGTAAATAAGGATTCCATATACAACTGCCGTTGAAATCATACTTAACAAATGTGCAAATTCGGAATTATAAATCCAAAGATTCCGGCTGTAAATCATCTTGTCCTGCTTTTCTTTCAATACCTTATGCTGTTTTCCTGACAAGTATTCCTTCATGTGAAAGAGCCGTATATCCTTTGCGTAGCTAAAATCCTGCGTCGTCTGCTCCATATAATGAAGCTTTCTCCATGTGGGCGCCAGCTTATCCCATACCTCCCTCCGATCCTTCTTAACCGTATAACGAAAAAACAGGTATTGAAGTGTGGCAATCAATGCCAGAACCAGCAGAATTCGGGCATCTAATGCAGTAACCGCCGTAACTGCCACAATCATCAGCAAAATCTGGGAACAAATCAGATATAAAGAATGCATCAAACCTTCTACGCCGTTTTCGTTCCCTCCGGTTGCATTCAAAGCCTTTTCATGCATGTCAAGGATTTCAGGACGTTCCAGCATTTGATAATTCATGGAAAGCGCCTTCGACACGCGTTCCGTAATTACCCGCATCCGCACAAAAATAAAAGAGTACCACATTCGATTTCCTGCCAGGCTGTCTACAATTCTGATTACAAGCTCAGTCAGCATCACCGCCAACAGCAGTCGAAATAAGGGAAAAAAATCAGAATTTCCCTCTTTTGCCTGCTGCTGCACAAGGTCAATGACAAACTTCCCTACAAAGCTCCACATACATCGCAAAATGGCATCCGTAAGTGCATAGATACCCATAAGCACCGGCAGTAAACGATAATACTGCTTCATTTTCTGTAGCACGTAAATAGAATTTCTAACAATACCGTATTCTGTATGTAATGGATTATCATTCTTTTGTTTTTTCCGGAACATTCTCCGATCTCCTAAAAAAAGCGGGTACACCACAAGGCATACCCGCATGTCTCTTATTAATTAGCTAAGTGCGTCAACCAGCTTCTGAACAGCAGCAAGCGCCTCATCAGGAAGCTTATCATAGCCTTCCTTCTTCTCAGCAAAGCCCTTAACAGCATCTACACGGTTCTGCATAGCGTTCTTAAGTGCTGCCTTGTATTCAGGATCATTTAAGTCAGGCTTAAAGTCAGCTGTCTTGCCATCCCAGTCATACATGATCTCTACATCATCAAAGTTGCCCCACTTCTCGAATTTAGCCTTTCCTTCAACGATTGTCTCAAGAATGCCAAGTGTATCAGCAGGTTTAACCTTTGTTCCCATGAAATCACCGGTGTTTACGATGTAGCAAGCAACGTTCTTCTCTTCTACCAGCTTTTTGAACTTCTCATAGTCATTAACCAGAGGATAGGTTCTGAACGGGTTAGCATAAGGTACGATACGAAGTGCATTCAAGTCTGTACCTGCTGCAACACGCTCTGCAGTAGAAGTCTTGGTTGCAAGAGTAGCGCCCATAACAGATGCAAGTGCAGCGCCTTTCAAGCTTCACTACAGGAGGAATGGTAGGGTCCTTCATAATCCAGAAGATTGCATTAACAGGAGCGTCAATCTTATCCACACGGTTAGGAGACCATAATTTGGACTTGATCGCACGTCCGTTACCGTTTCTGATATCCTCTGTTACAAGCTGAATCTTTCCGTTCTCATCAAGAGTTGCGGAGCAGTTCTGTGCAGATAACAGATATTCATTGTCAGGGCATCCTGTAGGATAATCTGCTGTCTTATCAAAATAAGTAGGCTCTAATGCTACAGAAGCACAGGTATCTGTGTTAATGATAAATGCATCGTCATGAAGTACGGTGATAGGATACTTTCCGCCGTGCTTTGCATGTGTCAGAGTAGACTTACCTGATCCTGACAGACCGTAAACAGATGCTACGAACTTGGAACCGTCAGCTAAAGTATATTCCTTCTGTCCGCCGTGGCATGCAGCATAACCGTTTCTGTTAGCCAAAGCCCAAGCCATGGTCAAAGTACCTTTCTTGTGCTCGCCAAAGTATTTCATACCAAGAATTGCTGCACAGTTCTGGTTGGTATCGAAATAGCAAAGGGTAAGAGGATCGCTTAAGCAGCTGTAGTCAACATCCGGTGCCTCGTGAGGAGCCCACTGGGGATCGGAGAAGATATAAATATCAGGCTCTTTGCCATCTCCAACAGGTTTGGAATTCTTGTACATTTTAACATATTCATCTGACATATACTGGAAGTTGATCATCCAGTTGTAAAGCAGGTTCTCTTCTCCTTCGGGAATCAGAAGGTGAGCCTTTACCATAAATTCAGGATCAAGACCTACGAAACACTCTGCATGATACATGGTTTTCCAACGTGTCTCATAAACAGCATCCATAACAACTTTATCAAGCTTTGCCTCATCAACGCCGGGCTCGCCTTTGATACGGCGTGCTGCTGCATAACGGCCTGTTACTGCACCGTCATTGAACAGCAGAACCTTTGCGTCCTTCTCAAGACCAAATGTTTCGCCATCCTTAACAGGCATGTCCGTAACGATTGTTCCGGGTGAATTCTTTGCTAACTCATAAGCTTCTTTTAAGGTGTTTACCTTTACTACGTTGTTTCCGTAAAAAGCAGCTTCGATAATAGAACGGGTTTTGGAAAAACCAACCTTACCAGCGCCGATTTCGGAAATGGGATAATACGCTTTTGTTGACATATGTCATCCTCCTTAATAAATGTATATTTTCACCGCTGTCTGCACTCAAAAAGTGCTTCTGACTGCGGTATTTTACTTATGGTGTGCAACATGGCACATCTCTTGTATTATTGCAGACCTGGTTTTAAAAGTCAATATTTAGAGCCTCCATTTTTTTCAAAACTTGGGGATTTAACAAATATTTTATATTTTTTACTCTTGTTTGAAAGTTCCAGTCATGTTAAGATGGTTATGTTAACTTTTTCTGAAATATTCTAATTATTTCGGCAATTAGTCTTTCATATATACCATACGCAGGTCAAATTTATTTACCTTTTTTATAATCATGCACAACGAAAGGAGTTTTTAATGGATCATAATGTATTTTCAGAAATTACCCCCGATATTATCCGCCTTGCCAAAATGAGCGAACAGGCGGACATCATTGATACGGAACTTTTTACCAAATACGATGTAAAAAGAGGTCTTCGCGATCTAAACGGCAAGGGTGTTCTTGCTGGACTCACTAACATTTCGGATGTACGCGCCACTGAAATTGTAGACGGTGTTTCCCGTCCTGCCCACGGACGTTTGTTTTACCGCGGATATGACGTGAAGGATCTGGTTAACGGCTTTACCAAAGACGGACGTTTCGGATTTGAAGAGATTACTTATCTCCTTCTTTTTTCCAAGCTTCCAAATGAAAAGGAACTGGCAGATTTCCGTCTGCTTCTCTCCAAGTACAGAAGCCTGCCTACCAGCTTTGTAAGAGATATCATCATGAAAGCGCCAAGCAGTGATATGATGAATACCTTAGCCCGCAGTGTCCTGACCCTGTACTCTTACGACGACAGGGCTGACGATGTGTCTCTTCCCAATGTACTGCGGCAGTGTCTCCAGCTTATCAGCCTGTTTCCGCTTCTTTCCATCTACGGTTACCAGGCATACTGCCATTACCATGACGGAAAGAGTCTGTTTATTCACCAGCCTGTTCCCGAGCTTTCCATGGCAGAAAATATTTTACATATTCTTCGTCCCGACAGTTCCTTTACCCCTTTGGAGGCAAAGCTCTTAGATGTAGCTCTTGTTCTTCATATGGAACACGGCGGTGGTAATAACTCTAGCTTCACCACACATGTTGTCACCTCATCTTTGACGGATACCTATTCTGTCATTGCTGCCGCAATCGGCTCCCTGAAAGGTCCCAGACACGGCGGTGCCAATATCAAAGTTGTTCAGATGTTTGAAGAAATGAAAAAAGAAGTCCATGACTGGACCGACGAGGAAGAGGTAAGTCTTTACCTCAAAAAACTCCTCCACAAGGAAGCTTTTGACCATGCCGGACTGATTTACGGCGTAGGACATGCGATCTACTCCAAGTCTGATCCCCGTGCCGTAATTTTTAAATCTTTTGTTGAGAAGCTTTCCGTTGAAAAAGGACTTGAAAAGGAATTTGCACTTTACTCTCTGGTGGAGACTCTGGCTCCGAAAATCATTGCCGAAGAACGTCAGATGTATAAAGGCGTCAGCATTAATGTTGACTTTTATTCCGGTTTTGTATATCACATGCTGGATCTGCCCATGGAGCTTTATACGCCGATCTTTGCCATTGCCCGTATCTCCGGCTGGAGCGCCCACCGTATGGAAGAGCTTGCAAACAACGGCAAGATCATTCGTCCCGCTTACAAGCCCATTGGAAGCGAGCAGACCTATGTAGACATTAAAAACCGCTGACCTAAGCAGGGAGGCATCCTCCCTGGCCGTCATGCAGCAGCTGATTTACTTATACCTAAATAAGGCTGGTCATCACTGACCAGCCTTAAATCATTTATTTATTTTTCTGCTTCCTCTCTCTTACCTACGCTTACCATCTCATACTCAAGCGTTAATCCCTCATCCTCTCTGAGTTCCGAAAATTTCTTCTTAATTCTGCGCACCACCAAATCACCGTTTTCCGAGGAAGCATTCATTAAAATTGCCACATACTGTGTGTTCCCACATTTTGTTGCCACATCTCCCCGGCGCAGTGACTTTGAGACTGCTTCCTCAAGAGCTTCCATCGCCGGAAGTGCTCTGCCCGCGTCTATCTCCACATTGCCGGCATCAACCATCGTAAACAAAACTAATTGAACATCCTGACTTTTTCTTTCCATACATCGGGAAACAAAATGATAAATCCGTTTAAATCCGTCATATTCTACCCGATAGGCTCCGCTGCTCTGCCCCTTTTCCTGTATCAGACGTTGCAATTGCAAAAGATCAATCAGATTATTTTCCTCGTCATAATTTTTGCCCTTATCCTCACTATTGTAAAAATGGTAGCCTCTCTTTCCATTTTGTTTGACATAATATAAAGCCTTGTCTGCTGCTGAATACAGCTCGGAAAAGCTACTGCCGTCCTCCGGTTTCTCTGCAATCCCCACTGATACGGAAAGTTTAAAGTCACAGGCATCCACAAGCAGATCGTTCACCTCAAACTCAATCCCGGCTATCATTCGCCTTGCAGCACTCTTTATTTTGTCCTTATCATTCTCACCGGAAATAAAAACAATAAACTCATCTCCGCCTACACGACATACGGAATCCTTGCTTTCTACCTCTTCCTGAAGTACTCTGGAAAACCGGATCAGCACATCGTCTCCCACTACATGTCCAAAAGTATCATTAACCTGTTTGAAGTTGTCAAGATCAAGAAGCAGAAAAAATCCCTTCTCCTGTGCAGAATCCGTTTTATTCAGCATATTTTCCAAGTATCTTCTGTTGAGGAGGTCTGTCAGTCCATCCTTTTGAGCAATATTCATTAACTCCCGCTTCTGATCCGTCATCTGCAAAATCTTATCGATCCTGCTTCGCATAATCTCCGGTTCAAAGGGTTTCCGAATGAAATCCATTGCCCCCATCTTAAGTCCCTTGATTTCACTTTCACGATCAGTCTCCGCTGTCAGAAAAATAATCGGAATATCTTTCGTGTCAGGATTTTCTTTCAGCTTTTCCATAACCTCATAACCGCTCATTTCCGGCATATTAATATCAAGTAATATCAGATCCGGTATGAACTCCTTCATAAGCAGAAACGCCTGTCTTCCCGATTTGGCAGTTGTAATCTCGTAGTTCCCCTTCAAAACCTCCATTGCGCACTTTAGATTTGTTGTAACATCATCTACCATTAAAATATGCTTCATAACCCCTAAATACCCCTCTTTTGTTGTTTCCTTTCAATAAATTCCTTAACCTATATCCCCAAAAAACCCATAACCGTCTGCTTCATTTCTGTCTTTTCACACACATGATCATGCAGTACCGGTGCTTGTCGGATTTCACTGATTGCCTCCGGAATCTCTGTTTTTGACAGTCTGCACAATTCATCTACCAATTCAAAATCTTCCATCTCTCCGTATTGCTCATTAATCGCTGTCATTACACTTCTGGTAAACTTATACGGACTTGCTGTAGACGCGATCACAGCCACAGCCTGGTCATTGGTCTCTTTCCGGTATTTCTCACAGACGCAGGCTGCTACCGCTGTATGAGTGTCGATCACATAACCGGTATCCTCATAAAGTTTTCGAATGGCCTGTTCCGTTTCCTCCTCGCTTGCATAATTTCCATAAAAATCCTGAAGACTTTCCTTCATAGCATCTGTGATAGAATATGCACCGCTGCCAGCAAGCGCTGTCATAAAATCTCTGTTAATCTCCGGATCATTTCCTGCTAAACGATAAATCAGTCTTTCCAGATTGCTGGAAATCAAAATATCCATAGAAGGTGATGAAGTAAGTACAAATTCCCTGTTTCTGTCATAAGTTCCTGTACGGAAGAAATCAAAAAGCACTTTATTTTCATTGGAAGCACAGATCAGTTTTCCAATCGGCAGCCCCATCTGCTTTGCATAAAATGCCGCCAGAATATTTCCGAAATTCCCGGTGGGAACCACCACATTGATCTTTTCGCCATCCTGAATACGTCCTTTTTCAAGAAGCTTGCATAGGCATACACATAGTAAACAATCTGAGGCACCAGACGTCCGATGTTAATGGAATTGGCGGAAGAAAACTGAAATCCCTTTTCTGACATATATTCTTCTAATTCCTTATCTCCGAAAATATTCTTAACACCGGTCTGGGCATCATCAAAATTTCCATGAATGCCCACCACATATGTATTTTTCCCCTTCTGGGTCACCATCTGCTTTTCCTGTATCGGGCTTACTCCGTTTTTGGGATAAAAGACAATAATCCTTGTCCCTTCTACATCTGCGAAGCCTGCAAGAGCTGCCTTTCCGGTATCGCCGGAGGTTGCCGTCAAAATAACGATCTCGTTTTTAATATGATTCTTTCTGGCTGACGTAATCAACAAATGCGGCAGAATCGATAACGCCATATCCTTAAATGCAATCGTCGGTCCGTGAAAAAGTTCCAGAAAAAAAACTCCATCCGCTTCTGTTATAGGCGCAATTTCCTCGGTATCAAACTTATCATCATATGCTTTTGCAATGCAATCTTTAAGCTCTTCCTCTGTAAAATCCGAAAAATACAGTTTCATCACCTCATAGGCTGTCTGTCCGTAAGTCATTTCTGACAATTCGCGGAAACTTTTATCAAATGTGGGGATCTGATCCGGCACAAACAGCCCTCCATCCTTGGAAAGTCCTTTTAAAATTGCTTCCGATGCCGTAACCGGCGCGCTTTTGCTTCTGGTACTGTTATATAAAATGTCCATCCTCATACTCCTTCTAAAATACTCTAAAAAGCTTGACTAACATTTTATCACAGCAGAAACCATTTTACAATGAAAAGCACAGATTTCTCAGCCATTTGTATAGAATTCATGGCCGCCATGTTCAAATAATCTGGTCAAAGAGCAGTCAAACCATTTCATTTTTTCAGGGTCCGCATATTTTCTTGAAGCAAAATAAAGAGCCCCCTGAGTAATATCCTCTCCCTTCAACACTCTTTCCACTGCCTCCACCGTTTCCTGAGTAACCTTTACTCGATGATATGTGCCGTTAGCTACAGGCGAAAACTGATAAACTCCGTCCTTTTGCTGCATGACTACCTTCTGCACACTATTGGGAAACCTTGTACTATTTACACGGTTTAAAACAACGCCGGCTACCAGCATTTTCCCTTCTTCATCTTCATTCCCCGCCTCAGCCTGTACAATTTTCAGCAATGCTTCATAATCCTCGTCCGATAACTGATACTGATATTCCTGCTCCAAAACACAATAGTCCACAACTCTCTGCCCCGAAGCGGCTTTTCGCAATATTCCAAAAAAATGATCCCTCTGAGGTTCTTCTTTATCTCCTGACTCTTCCTGCGCACTTTCTGCAAGACTGAGCTGAAATGCCGGTGTTGCGGCAAGTAAGGTTAACTGTGCGCCTTTTACGCAGAACCAGCTCACGCCAAGAAGCATATTTCCAAGAAACAGTTGAATAATAAATTTTTTATACATAGCAGTTTTATATCCTTTCTTTCCACAGCAATGCATGTCTCCAAAAACATCATGCCTGCCCAAAAGCTGTCACACTTATGTAACAGTTCTTTAATATTTTATACAGTTACTGCCAAAAATATTTCTAAAAATTACTTATCCGGGGATTTTTTTCAATTTTTCAGGAAATTTTTATTAATTTCTGCTACAATAAAAGACAGAGAACATACCTTAAGGAGTCTTTTATGGGACAGAATCTTCCCGGTGTATTTACCGCACAAAAAAAGGACGGCAGTATTTACTACCGTTCCTCTATTACCTACAAAAGAAAACACATCAGCCTTGGCAGTTATCCCACTGCATCTATGGCATATGCTGCTTATCTGGAAGGCACTTCCATTATTTTTGACAGCACCCTCACCCTGGCAGATCACTCTGCTCACCGTGTTCTTCCTTTTGGCAAATGGGTATCCCTGCTTAATTTCCGGGATAATGACATTTACTTTTCCACTCCCATTTATACCTGCAAAAAATACTTTGAATATTATCTTTCCCCTACAGAAATCCTTAAATTTGATTTTGATGATCTGTTTTATTATTCATCCCATAAGATCATGAAAAGAGGCCGGCATTTTTTTGTTGCAGATTACGGCATGCAGGTCAATATCATGAATCGCTACGGCATCAAAAACTACGCCGTCGTAGGAAGAGATTATCGCTTTGTCAACGGAGACAATATGGACTTCCGCTATGAAAACATAGAGATTTTTAATACCTACCACGGTGTATCCAGACGTCGGACCTCGTCAGGCATTGTTTATGTTGCCAAAATACATATTAACGGAAATTATACCATCGGTTCCTATTCAAGCAGCATTGAAGCCGCCATTGCTTACAATAAAGCTGTTGATATTTTAAAAAAAGCCGGCATAAGCAAGAATTTTTCTCAAAATTATATTGAGAATCTGTCTCCTTCCACTTATGCCGACCTATATTCCAAGCTTTCTGTTTCTCCCAAAATAACTGCTTATTTACGGGTATAATCCACAAAACTTATAATATATGATGATTTGTTTTCTATTCCCGGTATCACTTGATTCACCGCATATTTCCACATTTTAAACTGATATGGATAATCCGGAACCGGCGATGCATCCAAAAGCCACACATCATAATTCTTCAAAAGCTTATCCGGAACCAGTTCCCCCAAAAGCCACGACTTATTTCCATAAAGAATTCCCCGATAGCCTTCATCTTCCACTGCCTTCAAAAATGTTTCCGCCACCTGCGTCTTTTCTTTCTCATCCAAAAGCTCAATCCGCGCCTTGTCATTGGCAATGTACTCCATATCAAATGCAACGGGGTAAGTGATATGATAGGGAACCAGCGTCCGAGTGACAAATTCAGCCTCCTCCAAAGCCTCCTTTGCATCCAGCGCCTGTGAAAAAAAGGTTACTCCAACCTCTAAACCGGCACCCTGCGCCTTGGCAATATTGGATTCAAAATTTTCATCCAGAGTCAGAAGTCCTGTCTCATAGCCTCTGCTTCCAAGTCTCAGCATAACAAAATCAATACCATTATTACGAAGCGCCTCAAAATCCACATCACCGCTGCTTTTAGACAGATCCACCCCCAGCCAGGAGTTCTTTTCCCCGTCTATAAAGTATTCCATCTGTCCGTTTGTAATCTTTAAATTAGTAAAATCATAGGTATACAGCGGAATTTTATCTGATATTTCAATCCACTCGGTGGTCCCATCCCGATAAGTCACCTGTGTATGCATTCCATCCGCTGCCAGCTCCTCATCCGTAGGCTCATGAGACGGCGTAGGCGTGGGACTTTCCGTTGGCTGTGCTTCCTCAATAATTAAGGCATTGTCCTGATACATATTCCAAAAATCAAGATCTTCCGCCCGAAGCTTATTTTCTCTATATAATTGTTCAATGTCCTTCTGCCCTTCCGCAAATTCAACCGTTTCCCGCTCGTTCTCCGGCGTTTGCGATGCTGTCGGCGCCGGATTTGGCTTTCTTCGCGAATTATCCTCGCGATTGCTGATAAAAACCACCGCAAGTATAATTACAATAAAGACAGATACCGCCAAAATCATATAAATGACGGGCGTTCCCATCCCCCTCTCTTCATCCTCTCCCGGTAAACGCATATATTAAATTTTCCTCCAATTCAAGTTTGCATGATGTCGCTTATTGTACACTGGTTCTTCCTGCAAGAACATTTTCATAATCTTCAAGGTTTTTTGCAAGTAATGCAGGCGTATCCAGTCCGTACGGACATTTCGCCTTACACTGATTACAGTGCATACAATCCTTGATCTTCATCATTCGCTCCTGCCCTTCCTGCGTGAGCCAGCTCTGGGACGGCGACCGGCGAAGCAGCAGGGACATTCTGGCACAGTTGTTAATCTCAATACCTGCCGGGCAAGGCATACAGTATCCGCACCCTCTGCAAAATTCACCGGCAAGCGCCCTGCGTTCCTGTTCAATCAATTCTCTGATCTCTCCCGTCATAATCGGCGGATTATCAATGTAAGATAAAAACTCATCCAATTCTTTTTCTCTCTGTACACCCCAGATAGGAAGTACATTTTCAAACTCTGCCGCATGAGCATATGCTGCGGCGGAGTTGGTAATCAGCCCTCCGGAAAGAGCTTTCATGGCAATAAATCCCATATCTGCTTTCCGACATCCTTCAACCAACGCCTCTTCTTTTTCGGTTGCAAGATAGCAGAAGGGAAACTGCAACGTCTCATAAAGGCCGCTGGAAATTGCCTCCTGTGCCACTGAAAGTCTGTGGTTAGTTATACCGATATGACGAATTTTTCCTTCCTTTTTGGCCTCCAATGCCGCCTCATATAATCCACTCCCATCTCCCGGCTTTGGACAGAATGCAGGATTGTGGAACTGGTAAATATCAATATAGTCTGTGCGGAGATTCGATAGACTATTCTCTAAATCCTTCTTCATATCCTCACCGTTTGACGCTCCGGATTTGGTTGCAATATACAAAGAATCCCTGATCTTGTCAAATGCGAGCCCCAGCTTATGCTCACTGTCACTATATGCCCTTGCCGTATCAAAGAACCGGATTCCTCCCTGATATGCTTTCTTTAAAAGGTATACCGCCTCATCATCACTGATTCTCTGTATGGGCAGCGCCCCGAATCCATTTTTATTTACAACAATCTCTGTCCTTCCAAGGCGGACATTTCCATTATTTCCATTCATCATGATCCCATCTCCTTCCTGCCTTACCATGAAGCTTCCCTAATGCTTTATAATTGACTTTCTTGGACATTTCTCAACACAGACTCCGCAGCCTTCGCATTTCTCGTAGTCAATTTCCGCATGGAAATCCGACACTTCAACAGCCTGCGCCGGGCAGTTCTTTTTGCAGAGCTGACATCCGATACAACCCACGGTACAATCTTTCATTGTGACCGGTCCTTTATCCTTGGAACTGCATGCCACCGTATATTTTGCATCATACGGTATCAACTCAATAAGGTTCTTCGGACACACAGCCACACATTTGCCGCATGCTTTACATTTTTCTTTGTCCACCACTGCTACCTGATTCACTACATGAATTGCATCAAAGGGACAAACCTGTACACAGCTTCCGAATCCCAAGCATCCGTAATTACAGCTTTTGGCACCGCCATTCGGGACAAACGACAGCATCCGACAATCCTCGATACCATGATATTCATAGTCCAGAGTCACCTTCTCGCAATCTCCCTGGCATTTGACAAATGCCGTCATGCGCATTGTCTCTCCGGCTTCCACCCCCATGATCCGGGCAATTTTCTTTCCCACCGGTTCTCCGCCTACGGGACAGGCATTTACCGCCGCCTCTCCTTTGGCGATGGCTGCTGCAAGACCACTGCACCCCGGAAAACCACATCCTCCGCAGTTATTACCGGGAAGCGCCGCTAGTACAGCCTCCTCCTTTTCATCCACTTCCACTTTAAATTTAATTGCCGCAATGCCTAAGAAGATGCCGATAAATGCTCCTACACCTCCTACTACCAGCACAGCCATTAATACTCCTGATAGATCCATTTTTATACCCTGCCTTTCTCTCAGCCTGTAAATTAACGCTTTTAAAGCAGTCCCGAAAATCCGCAGAACGCAATTGCCATAAGCCCTGCAGTAATCAGAACAATAGGCATCCCTTTAAAGGATTCCGGAATATCATTGTACTCCATCTTTTCGCGGATACCGGCAAGAATCACAATTGCAATCGTAAATCCCACTGCCGTGGCAAATCCGTTGACAATCCCCGTAAGTATTCCATAATTTTTCTGTACATTGGTCAGTGCAACTCCAAGCACTGCACAGTTGGTGGTGATAAGAGGCAGATAAACTCCAAGCGCCTGATAAAGAGATTTCACAAATTTCTTAAGAAACATTTCTACAAACTGTACCAATGCCGCAATCACAAGAATAAATACAATGGTCTGTAAATAAGTCAGATCAAACGGCAGTAAAATATACTTATATATTGCTCCTGCCACAGCCGAAGCAAGTGTAATAACAAAAATAACCGCAGTTCCCATCCCGGCTGCCGTGCCGGTCTTTTTGGAAACGCCCAGGAAAGGACACAAACCTAAAAACTGACTCAATACCACATTGCTTACCAGCGAAGATGAGATCAATATAATCAACAATTCTTTAACCATTGTCCTCTTCCTCCTTTTCCTTAGAAGTTTCCGTTTCAGTAAGCAGATCGTCATCATCGCCTATTTCAATGATTTCCAGATCATCCGCCTTGCTTTTCTTTTCTTCTGTCAATCGCCTGCCGCATCCGCTCTCCCCACAGTTCATACAATCCGAATTACAGCCCGACTGGATCTTTGACATATCCTTGCCCTTTTTCTCTCCTGCTATCTTTACTTTATTCTGAATAGCCGTAAGCGCCGCCAGAACAAAGAAAGCTCCCGGTGCAAGAACAAAAATACTGCACGGCACATAACTCTCAGGCATAATGCCCATACCGAACAATTCTCCTGCCCCAAGCAGTTCTCTCACTGCTCCGATAATGGTAAGCGCGCAAGTAAAGCCCAGCCCCATACCAATTCCGTCAAACAAAGACAAAAGCGGTCCGTTCTTAGAAGCGTATGCCTCGGCGCGCCCTAAGATAATGCAGTTAACAACAATCAGCGGAATATAAAGTCCCAACGCATCATACAAAAAAGGAATATACGCCTTTAAAAGTAACTCCGCCACAGTAACAAACGAAGCAATAATTACAATAAATGCCGGAATTCTAACCTTGTCGGGAATCACATTACGCAGCAGCGAAATAAACAGATTACTCAGCGCAAGCACCACCATCGTGGTCAGTCCCATCCCAAGCCCGTTGATTGCCGAGGTCGTAACCGCCAGAGTGGGACACATACCCAGCATCAGCACAAACGTGGGGTTCTCTTTAAGAATACCATTAACCATCCGTTCCGATATACTATTCTGCTTCATAGCTGCCACCTCCCAACTGTGCCTGGAAATAATACAGCCCGCCGTTTACCGCATTGGTAAACGCATTGGTTGTAATTGTTGCACCGCTGATCGCATCAATTTGACTGTCCGATGTTGCTCCCTGCTTTGTATAGGTAAAGCCGGGAACCTTTTTGCCGGAAAACTGAGGCTTTAAAACACTCTCCGCCTTCATCCCAAGGCCTGCAGTTTCTGAAATATCCAAAATGGAAATTCCGTTCAGAGTTCCATCTGCAGCAATTCCCATGGTAAATGTAATATCTCCGCCATACCCTTCATGACTGGTAACAGTCAAAACATATCCCAAAAAACTGCCGTCGCTTCCTGATGCTTTTAAGATATTTTCGATTTCTACGGCCTCAAACCCATTTTCATTCCACGCCTCCTGCCATGCCGTATCTCCCGGCCAGGACAGCTCTGCAGCCGTAAAATCCGATGCCCCCGGAAACACTTCCGCATAGGCTTCCTTAGCTGCCTTTTCTTCTGCAAGGGCGATCGGTTCTTTGGTTATCTGATAGACAAATCCAAGTGCTAATCCTGCTACCAGAGTAATCAGCAGCAGAGCAGCAGCATCCTTTATCATATTTTTCATGCTCGTTTCCCTCTCTTTCCAAAAGCAATCGGCATGGTCACTTTTTCAATCAGAGGCACCAGCAGATTGCCTAAAATGATCGCATAGGAAACTCCTTCTGCCGAGGGTCCGTAAATACGAAAAATACCGGTTAAAAGTCCCAAAATCACACCGTACAAATATTGTCCTGCCCGGGTAACCGGCCTGGTCACATAATCCGTTGCCATAAAGAATGCTCCCAGCATCAGGCCTCCTCCTGCCAGATGCGCACTGATAAATGCCGGGTCAAATCCATGCCCGCCAAACAAAATCAAAAAGACAATAAATGTCACTATGTAACTTCCGGGAATCTTCAAATCAATAACTCCTAACAAAATCAGGAAGCATGCTCCGATCACAATTGCAATCATAGATGTCTCACCGATGGTTCCTCCGGTCTTTCCTATCACCATATCCAAAATATTAACACTTTCACCTGCTTTCAGCGATGCTAAAGGTGTCGCCCCTGAATAAGCATCACATTCAAAATTACACATAATTGACGTGTAGGAAATAAGAAGAAAGCACCTTGCTCCCAATGCCGGGTTCATAAAATTCTGTCCCAACCCGCCAAACAGCATCTTAACCACAAGAATTGCAAAAATACCTCCGATCACGCCAATCCACCAAGGTGCAGTGGATGGAAGGTTTAATGCAAGCAAAAGGCCTGTTACTACCGCCGAAAAATCTCCTATAGTCACCTTTTTATGCATAGCCTTTTCATAGATCAGTTCCGTAAGCACTGTAGATGTCACAGTAACTACTATTAAAATCAGCGCATCAACCCCAAAATTATAAATACCAAATCCTGCCGCAGGAAGCAGAGCGATCACCACTGCAAGCATAATATTGGCTGTAGTGACCTTGGATCTGATATGGGGATTGGATGACACTTTCATCAAATCGCTCATAAATATTTCCTCCTACTTTTTCTTCTTTGCAAGCTGCATCTTACGCATGGATTTGATCACCTGAGTAAGCGGTCTTTTGGCCGGACAGATATAGCTGCAGCAGCCGCATTCGCAGCACTCCATACCGTTGTTTTTAACAAAGGCCTCCTCGTCATAATGCTCCGCATAATCTGCAAGCTTCCTGGGAACCACTCTTCCCGGACATACTTCCACGCATTTGCCGCAGTTGATGCAGGCGGTAGGCTCCATTGCCGCCACCTCATCCTTAGTCATGCAAAGAAGTGCCGAAGAGGTTTTCGTGGTAGGCACATCCAGATCAAAAATACCAAATCCCATCATGGGACCTCCGGAAACGATTTTTTCAGGTTGCTTCTTAAACCCTCCTGCCTCCTCAACCAGCTCATGATAATTGGTTCCGATCCTTACCTTGAAATTCCGAGGATCTGCAATTGCATCTCCCGTCACCGTCACAATCCGATGCATCAGCGGCCTGCCCTCCATCACCGCATGATAAATGGCAATTACCGTATCTACATTATTTACTACGCAGCCTGCGTCCGCCGGAAGCATGGAAGAATTAATTGCACGCCCTGTAGTTGCATAAATCAGCTGTCTTTCCGCCCCCTGAGGGTATTTGGTTTTCAGCGCCTTAACGGTTATCTTTGTCTCATCCTTTACTAAATGCTTCAGCCTGGTGATACAATCCGGCTTATTATCTTCCACTGCAAGAATCCCTCTTGCATTTTTAAACAGACTTATAATTACCTTAAGACCTCCCACCAGATATTCCGGTTCTTCTAACATCTTACGATAATCGGAGGTGAGATATGGCTCACACTCTGCACAATTCACAATCACATATTGGATCTTATCCGGATCTTTAGGTGAAAGCTTCACTGCCGCCGGAAATCCTGCTCCGCCCATTCCTACAATCCCTGCTTCCCGGATCATTTCAATCTTTTCTTCTCTGGTGAGTTCCTCAAAAGGCTTTACAGGCTGCCAATCCACCTCTTCATAAAGCCCGTCATTTTCAACCACAATACTCATCACATTATCACCGGTAACTACCCGTCTCGGTTCAATTGCTTTCACTGTTCCCGACACGGAAGCATAAATAGGCGCCGAGACAAAGCCGCCTGCCTCAGCGATCTTCTGTCCGGTCAGCACATGATCCCCCTTTTTCACTATGGGTTGTGCCGGTGCTCCGATATGCTGTGAAAGCGGATACACCAAATCTCCTTTCGGAAAGACTTCCCTGATGGGTTTTCCCTTTGAAAGATCCTTTCCGTCATACGGATGTATTCCTCCCGTAAAAGTTAATCTCGCCATTGTCAGCCCCTTCTTTCCGTAAATTTCCATACAGGATAAAACTTAAAATTATCCTACTTAAATATACTATTTTTTTGTCGAAAATACTACTGTATTTTTTAAAAATATGCTACACTAATCAGTAGAATAAGAAAGGCATGGTTATCGCTATGAAGACTGAAGAGATTATACTTGGAAATTTTAAACTGGAATACCCTCTTGAAAGACTGGCGCCGTTAAATCAGATTTTATTTCTGGACATTGAAACCACCGGCTTTCTGGCAACAAGCTCTGCCCTCTATCTGATCGGCTGCGCCTTTTATACGGAAGGCAACTGGATCATTCGTCAATGGTTTGCACAGACTCCTGACGAAGAACCGGAAGTATTGCGTGCATTTTTAAGTTTTGCCGCCGACTATTCCTACCTGGTTCATTATAACGGAAATACTTTTGATCTCCCTTTTATCAAGCATAAAGCGGATCAATATGGTATGAGTTTTAATTTCAATTCCATGGAAGGACTGGATATTTATCGTCGCATTTCTCCTTATAGGAACTTTTTGAAGCTTCCCAACTGTAAACTGCGATCCGTGGAAGCCTTCCTCGGTATTGTCCGCGATGATCCGTATACCGGCGAAGAAATGATACGAGCCTACCGGGATTATACCATTTCCCATGATTACAACCTTTATCACACGCTTCTTTTACATAATTCGGATGATTTAAAAGGAATGTTAGAAATTCTTCCGATTCTTTCTTATTATGATTTATTTAATTCTCCCCTGAAGGCTCGTAAAGTTCAGGCAAATTATTACAATGATATTCACGGCATACCACGCAAAGAACTGATTTTGCAGCTGGTTTTCACCTCTCCTCTTCCAGTACCTGTATGTACAATGAGCAGAGGCTGTTATTTTAAGGGTGAAAACCATGAAGGTACTTTAATCGTTCCCATTTATGAAGAGGAATTAAAGTACTTTTATGCCAACCACAAAAACTATTACTACCTTCCCACAGAAGATATGGCTATCCATAAATCAATTGCTTCCTTTGTTGATCGGGATTTTCGGCAGCAGGCAACAGCCTCAAACTGTTATACCCGTAAAATGTCACTCTTCCTGCCTCAGTGGAAGGTTCTTGCAGAACCCTTCTTTAAACGGGAATATCACAGTAAGGATCTGTTTTTTGAGCTTACGGATGAGATCAAAAAAAATCGGGAGCTGTTCTCCCGTTATGCGGAGCATGTCCTTAATATGATGACAGTTCCGGAGTAAATTTAGTAAAAAAAACCGTCAAGCGGTTGTATGCTGACTGTGCAAGCACGAATCATCATATGGCCATTTGACGGATAATACGGCATGTGTGTCAATATCGTTGCATATTTTTAGGTTGCCTTTTTCTGAATTCTTCTCATATATAATGTATAATCGCTTGGATCAAATTCATCCCCATATCCTCTATCAATTGCTTCTGTAAATCCATGTTTAAAATAAATATGTTTTGCTTTTTTATTATCTTCTTCAACACCAATAGTAAATTCAGTATAACCCTGCCTCTCCAAATCAGATAAAGCAAATTGAATTAACCTTTGCCCAAGTCCTAATCCTTGACATTTTTTATCTAACCTAAAAGCTTGAAGGTAAACTCTTTGATTAGGTATTGTTTCAGAAGGCAGATCATGACTTACATAATTAATTGACAATTCTCCCATAAATAAATTATTTCGTTCAATAACATAGACATCAATTTCTTTATTATCAAATTCTTTCAATCTCATGTCCCGATACCTTGCCCACATTTGTTCATTATCCGGAAACAAGTCATGCAATCTGTCAAATTCATCTTTTGTGATTTTTCTAAATACATAATTCATTTTTATCTTCCTTTGTATATTCCTCGGTTTATCAAAAAAGAACCATGATCTCTCACGGTTCTTTCAACATTACTTCTCCGGATGTTCATAATAAAAAGAATTCTTCCTGTCAAATCCCATATCTCTGTAATTAATAATCTGCTCTGTACTGCCAATAAAAAGAATTCCTCCCGGGGCAAGAGAATGATAAAACTTCCTGAATACTTCATCCTTTGCTTCCTCGGTAAAATAAATAAGTACATTTCGACAAACTATCATATGATAATCTTTCGGATAATTACTTTCAAGCAGATTATGTTCCTTAAATTCAACTCTCGATTTGATTTCGTCTGAAATCTGATAAGAAAGTCCAACCTTTGTAAAATATTTCTTTTTCAGGTCTTCCGGAACTGCCGCAACGCTTTTTTCATTGTATAATCCTACCTTCGCCTTGGCAATTACCTGTTTATCAATATCCGTAGCGACAACCTTAATCATATTTAAAGGAATATGTCTGGACAATGCCATTACAAGAGAATATGGCTCATCTCCTGTGGAACAGGCTGCACTCCAGACCTTTAAATTCTTTCCGAATCTACTAATTAACTGCGGAATGATCTGCTTATCCATCACCTGCCACTGTTCCGGATTCCTATAAAATTCGGACACATTAATGGTTAGGTAATTGACGAATTCTTCAAACCTTGCTTTATCCGTCTTAAGCACCTGTACGTAAGCATCATATCCTACGATGCTGTGCTTCGTTATCAGTGCATCGATTCTTCGCTTCATCTGACGCTCTTTGTAAGCATTCAGATCTATTTTGGTCAGCTGGAAAACCGCACCCTTAAACCACTCATAATCATAAGTCATATTCAGCCATCCTGACTATATTTATTCTTCTGCCTCATTATCCTCTTCGGCGGAAATCACGGCATCAATATCTACAGACACTACATCTGCATCCTCTTCTGTTTCCTGTTCTTCTGCTTCCGGTTCCGGTGCCATCATTGCTTTAATGCTCAGACTGATCTTCTTGTCCTCACTGTTAAAATCAACAACCTTTGCCGTAACTTCATCACCGGTCTTAAGTACGTCAGAGGGCTTTTCAATGTGTTCCTTAGAAATCTGAGAAACATGCAGCAACGCATCTACGCCCGGTTCTAATTCAATAAAAGCTCCGAAGTCTGTCATTCTGGCTACCTTACCGGTAACTTCGTTGCCTACCGCATACTTGCTTTCTGCATCTTTCCAAGGATTTGCATCTTCAAACTTAAGACTGAGTGCAATCTTAGTGCCGGAAATTTCTTTAATAAAGGTTTTTACCTTATCTCCAACTTTAAATACCTTCTTAGGATTTTCAACTCTTCCCCATGACATTTCTGAAATATGAAGAAGTCCATCTGCGCCGCCAATATCAATAAATGCACCAAAATCTGTCACATTCTTAACTACGCCCTCTACCACATCACCTGCCTGAATACTCTCCAAAAGCTTCTTCTGTAACTCAGCCTTTTCAGCAACCAGAAGCTGCTTGCGGTCTCCGATATATCTTCTTCTCTTTGGATTGTATTCACTAATCACAAACTGAATTTCCTGTCCTGCATACTTGGACAAATCCTTCTCATAAGAATCTGACACAAGACTTGCCGGTATGAAAATCCTTACCTCGTCAATAATAACACTCAGGCCTCCGTCAAGAACCTGTGCAACTTTAGCGCAAAGAACTTCCTTGGTATTAAAGGCTTCTTCGATCCTCTTATTGCCACGGTCAGCAGCCAGTCTCTTGTATGTAAGGATAACCTGTCCTTCGCCGTCGTTCACTTTAAGGACTTTCACTTCCATCGTATCACCCGGCTTGACCACAGTTGTAAGATCCACGTCCGGCTCATTGGTATATTCGTTTCTGGTTAAAATACCATCTGACTTATAGCCAATGTTAAGAATGATCTCTTCAGGCTTAACATCAATGACTGTACCTTCAACTACCTCTCCTGTATGTATTGTCTTTAATGATTCTTCTAACATTTGTTCAAAAGTTAATTCTGACATAATTTTGAACCTCCTCAATAATATTGTTTGGGGTGGAAGCCCCCGCAGTAATACCCACCAGAGTAGCAGTTTTAGGTAGTTCTAAATGCAAGTCATCCAGTGTCTGTATAAAATATGTGGCCTTACATTTCTCACGACAGATTTCATATAGTTTCTGCGTATTGGAACTGTGCCTGCCACCTATTACTATCATCGCATCGACCTTCTGCTGCGATCTCACCAGCTTCCTTCTGTCGTTCCTCTGTTGCATTACAGATAGTATTTACAACATTAACATTGTAACCTCTTTTTTGAAAAATTTCAACTAATTCTTGAAATTTGTTGTAGTTAAATGTCGTCTGGGATACAATACAGAGTGATTCCGTATCATCCGGCATAAAATTATTTGCCTCTTCCACCGACTCAATCACTGTCGCGGGAGTACTTGACCAGCCTCTGATTCCCTCTACTTCCGGATGTCCGGCATTTCCAATAATGACGATTTTTTTCCCTTGCCGGCTTTCCTTTTCCACGATCTGATGGATTCTTTTTACAAAAGGGCAGGTGGCATCAATACAGGTAAGTCCGTTCTTTTCAATCAATTCATATATTTTCCGGGGCACTCCATGAGAACGAATGACCAAGGCTCCCCCAGTCAACTCTTTTAGTTCTTCCTCCCCTTCGATCACCCGGACTCCCTTGCTTTCCAGATCCTTTACAACCTCTTCGTTATGAATGATCGGCCCGTAAGTATAAATTTCTTCATTCTTACCAATCTGCTCATATACTTTTTCAACTGCACGTTTTACACCGAAACAAAATCCGGCGCTTTTTGCAAGCAAAACTTCCATCGCCAATCCATACCTTTCTCAATCCGTTTATGGCTGTCCTCTTTTGCATAGGCTTAAAATCGCCTCTACTGCCTCGTCAATGGTCATATCGGAAGAATCCACCAAAACCGCATCTTCCGCCTGCTTAAGCGGTGAAATTTCTCTGGTCATATCCTGTCTGTCTCTCGCCTCAATGTCACTGGTAATCTGCTCAAGTTCACAGTTTACACCTTTTTGGGTTAATTCCCGGTACCTTCTCCCGGCTCTCACCTCCACGCTGGCGGTTAAATATACCTTGACATCCGCATTCGGCAGTACGCAGGTTCCTATATCTCTTCCATCCATCACCACATCATTGGAGTTGGCAAGTTCTTTTTGAATCAGAGTAATCCGCTCCCTTATTTTCGGATATTTACTGACATCGGAAGTCATCTGCCCCACTTCTTCCGTCCGGATCATACCATTAACATTTTTTCCGTTTAACAAAACTACCTGCTCTCCGTTCTCGTAACAAATGGTGATCTGCGCACCTTCACACTTTCGTTCCACGTTCTCCTGATCTTCTGCCGAAACTCCCTCGTTTAAAAGATAATATGCCATGGCCCTGTACATAGCTCCGGTATCCACATAGATCATTCCTTTTTCCTTTGCCACTCTTTTGGCAATGGTGCTTTTGCCGGCTCCTGCCGGTCCGTCTATTGCGATTTGATAACTCATTGTTCTTCTCTCTCCTTTTCCTGTGCTGCACTGATACCTGCTAACTGTCCGGTAGACCAGGCAATCTGAAGATTAAAACCTCCTGTCAGCGCATCCAAATCCAGTACTTCTCCTGCAAAATAAAGTCCGTCTATAAGCTTGGATTCCATAGTAGCGGGATTGACCTCCTTCACGTTCACGCCTCCCTGGGTGATGATCGCCTCTGCAAATCCTCTCGTTCCCGTAACCGTAAGCTCCAGTCCCTTCAGAACCTCCGTCAAACAATTTCTCTCCTGCTTTGTCACCTCATTGACTCTTTTTTCTGGCAAAATACCCGACAATTCTACGATCACAGGTATCAGTTTAGCAGGGAGAAGCCCGTCCAGCGCATTCTTGAACTGCCGGTTTTTGTTTTCCTCAAAATCTCTTACCAGACGCTTATCAAGCGCCTCTTTGGTCAGTGCCGGTTTCAGATCAATGCATAATCTTACCGGCGTATGATCATATTTTTTAACATAATAGCTGCTGGCGCTTAAAATCAGTGGTCCACTGACTCCAAAATGGGTGAATAACATTTCCCCAAAGCCATTATAAATTCTTTTTTTATCTTTTTGAAGTGCAATAGAAACATTGCGGAGCGATAACCCCTGCAATCTTTTACACCATTCTTCCTTCACAATAAGCGGCACCAGTGCCGGGTGAAGTTCTTTAATTGTATGCCCTGCCTGTTCTGCCAGCTGATAGCCATCACCAGCGGAGCCAGTCGTCTCATATGATTTTCCGCCACAGGCAACGATCACTGCATCCGCGGTCAATTTCTTTCCATCGGTAAGCTGCACTCCCCGGATCATTTTTTTCTCTTGATCTAAAAGAAGACTTTTCACGGTTGTTTTCAGCCAAACCGCTACCTGCTCCTTTTCCATCTGCCCATTTAGTGCCGCAATCACATCGGAGGAATGATCCGATACCGGAAAGACACGTTCCCCCCGCTCTGTTTTCAACCTGCAGCCCGACTCTTCAAAAAAATTAATCACTCCCTGATTATTCATTTGATAAAAGGCACTGTACAAAAATTTACTATTACTGATCACGTATCCAAAAAAATCATCGGGCTCACAGGCATTGGTCAGGTTGCATCTTCCCTTTCCGGTTATGTATAGTTTTTTTCCGGTTTTTTCATTCTTTTCCAGCAGTGTCACCTTGGCCCCTGCCTTAGCAGCACCGATTGCTGCCATCATTCCGGCAGCTCCTCCTCCGATTACCAATACCTTTCTGCTCATGATTCCTCTTTTCGTTTCAGCGGATAATTTAACATCGGCTCTTCATCAATAAAATTAATCTCATCATTCAAATAAACCTGATAGTTATTCCAAACCTCTTCCAACGTTTCCAAGTTCTCTTTAACTGCCTCCGGCTGCTTTAAACACAGAGCAACCACCAGCGCATTAATAAGACTAAGAGGTGCCACCAATGAGTCAACAATGGAAACCATGTCGCTTCTTGCCAGCAGGTTACAGGAAGAATAAAGGTTCATAGGTGAATGAATGCTGTCGGTCACCGTAATCACCTTAGCATTCCTGTCATTAGCAAACTCCATTGCCTTCAGCGTTCTCATGGAATACCTTGGAAAGCTGATTCCCACGATGGCATCTTTCTCTCCGATCCGGATCATCTGTTCAAACATCTCTGTCACGCTGGTAGTCTTAACAAGCACTACATTTCCCCGGATCATATTCAAATAAAAATGAAGGAAATCTGCCAGCGGTTCACAGCTCCTTACTCCAACCAGATAAACCGTCTCAGCCCCCAGAATAATATCTACCGCCGCTTCAAATGCCACCGCATCTAAACTGACCAGAGTATCCTGTATCTTTTCGATGTCCGCATTTAAAACGGAACTAAGTATCTCAGACTGTGTACTTTTACCATACTTGGTTCCGATCTTTTGTACCGTATTTAATTTATTCTTAACCCAGCTCTCCAGTTCCTTTTGAAATTCCGGGTAACCATCATAGCCGAGTCCCGATGCAAAGCGCACAACAGTAGATTCACTGACTCCTACGGTTTCTCCCAGTTTTGCCGCTGTCATGAACACTGCCTGCTCATAATGATCCGAAATGTAAGAGGCAACTGCTTTATGTCCTTTACTCATTTTCATGAACTTTTCATTCATTCGGGTTATAATATCATATTCCTGTTGTTCCATTTTACCCCTCTGCTCTCCTTACTTAAAGGCCTTGTAGGAATCCTTCAGCAGTTGTATTGTCTCATTTTCCGAAAGATCATAATCCCCTGTAAGCGCCATACATGCCGCTCCATGGATAAATATCCACATTTTCATAAACAATTCACTTGCATTAGCACACCCCTGCCCGGCGGCAGCCTGGATTTCCCTGCTTACATTGCCTCCGCTCCCATTTACAAGATCATACATGCTCCTGCCGAAGCGTTCCGATGATAAAAATACAAACTCAAAGAGCTTTTTATGCTCACCGGCAAATTTAATGTACGCATAACCGAGATTAACGAACGGCGTTACAGTCTGCCTCGGAAATCCTGCATAATAATCCTGAAAGAACTCACATGAACGTGTGAAAAGCTCTTCCGTCAATTCCTCCATATTCTTATACACCCGAAAGATCGGCTGAGTAGAACAGTTCGCTTTCGCTGCAAGCTTCCGTGCCGTCACCTGCTCTATTCCTTCTTCCTGCAGGATCGAAAATGCCGCATTTACAATATCCTGCTTTGTAATCGTTTCTTTCCTTGCCATGATACCATCCCTTCTTTAGTATAACATATGTTATTATTTTACTATGAAAACGGGTATGTTGTCAATTATTACTTTCCGTTATAAGCAAAACCGGCAGTTCACACTGCCGGTTCTTCTTTTTCCAGTATATAGTCTGTCAAGTCCTTTATAAACTGTTCCCATGCCCCTTCATGTTCCACAAAGTACAAAGGACACTTCTTGCCTCCTTCATCATAGTGTCGCCGCATATCGCCCGGACTCAAATCATATTCATTGAGCAGCCACGCGCATAACCTGATCAGGGACCGATACGTAGCATATGTAAATTCTCCGTCATCATCCTTATAACAACATTCAATGGAAATGGAATCATAATTCCTTCCCATCACGGCATAAGCAATCTCATCTAAAGGAACACACTGTACGATTTCTCCCTCATAGCCGATAATAAAATGTGCACTTGCAGAAGTTTCACCGGTAATTCCCAGATTTTCAAAATAACTTCTGTTCTGCGCCGCGCTTGTCCCTTTATTCGCCGTGTAATGGACAAAAATATTGTTGACACTTTCCAGCTTTTCTCCGGGTCGTGAATACGGATTCACTGTCAGAAAATCTTCCGTCATCAACGGTTTTTGCGATTGATTCTCCTCTACCATTCTGACCACTTCCTGGTCTCTTGGCGTCACAACCTCCGTCTCCTTTGGGGAGGTTCTGAATGATCTGATCAGTTGATACAAAAGCAGGCATAACAATACAATAAATGCAGTTTCACACAGTAGAATAATTCCCTTTATGATCCTGCGCTGCCTTTGTCGTTTCTTTTTGGCAAGAATCATCTGTCTGCGGCGTTCAATCTCCTCCGGTGTACGCCGGACTCTCTGGGCATTTTGCCCTCTCCCTGCGCTGCTTTGGGCAACCGGCCTTCTCCCACTCTGATTTCGCCTGGGTACAGTTCTTTCCGGTGCTGCTTCCCTGTCCCTGTACCCACTTCTTACTGTTGGTCTTTCCGCGCGCACAGCACTTCCGCTGACGTAGTTTCTGTTTTCGGAAGTTCTTTTCTCCTCTCCGTACTGTGAAATATCAATAAACTCCAACTCCATCCCGCTTCAACCCCTATAAATGAACTTTCTTGTAGAATTTTAGCAGATTTTCGGAAGGTGTATATAAATAATTCCTTAATTTTTGTTAAGAGTTTTATCTGATATCCGACACACTGTCCTTTTCGGCAACATAACCTTCTATCACATGAATTCCTTTTTGTCCGTCACAGCCTGCAATCCTCTTGAGCATCACCAAAACAGCTGTTTCTGCCATATGATCCATATCCACCCCGTAAGTAGTTATCTCCACATCACTAAGTCCCGGATACAAAAAATCATCATAACCAACCACCGAAATATCCTCCGGTACCCGATAACCTTTTTCGTGAAGACTGCGAATCAACTTTGATGCGGTAAGATCACAGTTACATACAAACGCCGTGGGCATCTCCATGGGAAGAGTTATCTTCTCATAACTGGTCCTTGCCTGCTCTCTGTCCGGAATAATCCACTCTTCTCTCACTTTTTCTCCGTGTTCAATCATTGCCTTTTCATAACCCATAAACCGGTCAGTAATACTTTTGGTGCTGAACAAGGTCCCTACAAACCCTATCCTGCTGTGCCCCTTTTCAAACAGATAATTTGTGATTGCATACGTTCCATAAAAATTGTTTGAAACAACACAGTCATCACAAACACAATTATCGTAAAAATCCACATATACAATGGGAATATTTCCATCCGCAGCAAGCATTTTTAAATAATCGCCGCTCATGCTTCCCAGAACCATTAATCCGTCAGTTTTTCTTTCTCTGATCAAACGAGGAAGCTCCAGATTTTTTTCGTCCTCACAGGAAATAATCTCAAGCATAACAAAACAGTTCTTGCGAACAGCATTCGTGCTGAGCGACTGATATAATTTCCAGTAAAAGGTTGCATATTTTTCCGTATAGTACTCTGCAAGAATCACGCCGATATTATAGCTTTTTTCAAATTCATCTCTTTCGGCTCCGGGCGCAGTATATCCCATTTCAACAGCCAGCTTTTTGATCTTTTCCCGCATAGTTTCACTGACACCGGGTTTTCCCGATAAAGCCTTGGAAACCGTCATGGTACTGACTCCCAGCTTTCCTGCTATGTCCTGCATTTTAACTGTCTTTGCCATTTTGTCTCACCTTCTATTGATAATACCATTTTTCTGCTTCTTCACTGCCCTCTTCCACATCCGGCATCAGTTTCCTCATGACCTTTTCCATAGGAAATGTAAATGCATACAAATAAGCGCCGGGCAAAACCAAAATTGCCCAGGGCATCAGATAAATCAAAACTCCCATAATCAGAAAAAGAGCCAGTACCACTACAGTGACCGGAAGATATTTAAACATTATATATGCCGCAAGTTTTACCAGTTCCAAGGTTTTCTTTTCAAATCTGGATAGAAGCGGACACACATAAATACTTACACCCGCAATCAGAAATAATATAAATACCAAAATCATAAAAATCGCACTATTCTGCCTGCTGTCATTGATCCATACATACCAGATATCAATTCCCAGGGCAGCCAATGCCAGCCAGAAAATAATGCTCATCGGTAATGACTGTCTGAAATTATTCCGAAAAGAATGAAAAAATTCTCCTGCTGTATAGCCTGTCTTATACCTCACTGATTTTGCCATGGCATAATATGCTCCCGTAGTCGCCGCCCCTGCCGTTACAAGAGGCAAAGAACAAACAATCCACAATGCATTAATCAAAATAATATCAAACAGTACGTTCATAAAACGACTAAACAAATTGTCACTGCGAAACATAAAATTCCTGCTCTCTCCTGCTATATTGCCTGTAAACCATAATCCATCTCATAAAAACGCCCGTACCCATATGGATACGGGCGTTTCCTGTAACAGAACTGCCCAAACACAGCTTCTGTTTTAAAATTCCTTATTTGTAGAACGCATCCAGTGCATCCTGCACGTTCTGCTTATAGGTCTCCTGGAACTGTGCTGCAGTCATTTCGCCATTTAACAGCAGAGCCCAATCCCAGTCAAGTCCTAAGGAGTTCCAAAGGTCAAAAGCGCCTCTTGCTCCCATGTACTCCATAACTGCATAATTTTCTTCTGTGATTGCACAATCTTCCCACCATGTCAGATCGCCGTCACGAAGATCGGTATCTCCATGATACCAGTTCTGCCAATCATAGAACACGTTGTAAACAAGCTCAGGATCCTGAACACCTGCAGGAATCATCCATGCATTACCGGATGAAACATTTTTAAATTTGTTGGTGGACTCATCACCGGAAGGTCCGATGGGCCAAGGACACCATACCACGTCAAATTCAAGATTTGCATCCTCATTTGCAGATGAAATCCATGCTGCATCAATCCAAAATGCAACTCTTCCGTCCATATAGCAGTTCTGATTGTAATCAAAATCATCTGCATTCCAAGGATTTGCCACATGATCCACATTATACATATTGTAGATAAAATCAAGCACTTCCGTTACTTCAGGAGCAGATAAGCTTTCCGTTTCACCAGCTGCAATTGCAGTGCCGTTACTCATAAGCAGATTATATACAAGGAAATCCCAACGAGAACCGTAACCGTAAACATCTGTCACACCGTCACCGTCTGTATCCTGCGTAAGTGCAAGCATATACTCTCTCCACTTATCCCATGTCCACTCGCCTTTTGCATAAAGCTCATTGGGATCTTCTAAACCTGCCTCGTCAAGCATCTGCTTATTATAAGCAAGCATATAGGTATTTGCAAGAAGCATTTCCGCACTATTTGTCTGGAACAGATAAACGCCCTCGTCAAGCCCGATATCTACCTGTGAAAATACCATCTGATCATTAAACAAATCGTTGTCGGCAGGAAGAATATCTTCCATATTGGTTGCATAGCCGTTTAAAGCCGCTCCAATACCAAAACTTAAATCCACCTCATAAATATCGCAGTCCGGCTGTCCCGCAAGAATGGATGTATTAATGGACTCTTCAATACCGGTAAAGGTCAGATTAACAAACTCAATCTTTACATTATATTTTTCTTCTACTTCCTTTACAATATCAAAATGAGCCTGTGCCAGTTCCTCATCTGCCACACTGGGATCATCATGAATATCACTGTGGGTGCTGTCATAATAATGATCATACCAAGTACCGATCTTGATCGTTCTGGTTTCACCGGTATTGACCGGTGCCGCAGTCTCATCAGAACCTCCCTGATCATCAGCAGACGCATCTGTCTGTGCTTCATCTTGGGAAGCCGCCGGTGCATTGGTGCTTGTATCGCCGCCTCCACAGGCTGTCAGTGAAGCGATCATTGCCACGCTGAGTCCTAACGCAAGTAACCTCTTATAAATTTTCATGTTTCTAATTCCTCCTTTTCCCTTATTCTGCTGACTGGCCTACTGAAACGCTGTATACTTCCCATGCTCCGGATGCTTCACACTGCATGGTGGTACCCCATGTAGACACATCATCTCCGCATACTGCCGCAATCTGTTCATAAGTCACCTGGCAAATGCTTCCGTTAAAAGCTGCACTGTCGCTTCCACTTCCGTCTGCATTACCCTGTCCTACTCTTGACCAGCCTACTGTAGCTTCGTTCATAACCACCCAGAGATCACCGGTTTCACTGGTATAAGAGATAGATACTACAGAACCGGGAACCAATGCGCTAAGAATCTCTTCAGGCATTGCAAAACCATTCTGCCCCCAGCCGTCTCCTGTACATGCGAAATCAGGGAATGCCACTACTTTATTGATGGCTTTCATTTCTTTTGCGGTTCCTACTCTCACTGCAAATACTTCCCATGCACCGGTAGCCTCGCACTGCATTCTTGCTCCCCATGTGGATACATCGTCTCCACATACTGCCGCAATCTGCTCATAAGTAACATAAGCTTTGCTTCCGTCAAAAATTGCACTGTCGCTTCCGCTTCCGTCTGCATTACCCTGGCCGACTCTCATCCAGCCTGCCGCTGCATCAGGCATTACAATCCACATATCATTGTTTTCACTGCTATATGTGATCTCCACTACAGAACCGGGAACCAATGCATCAACAATTTCCTGGGGCATATCAAAACCATTCTGTCCCCATCCGTCTCCCGTGCATGCAAAATCAGGGAAATCCACTGCATCTGCCACTGCCAATGCAGGCGCTGCAGTTCCTACTTTAACGGAAGTAACTTCCCATGCACCAGATGCTTCACACTGCATTCTTGCTCCCCATGTAGATGCATCGTCGCCACATACTGCTGCGATCTGCTCATATGTAATCTGAGCTGTATTCTTGGAATTATTGATATATGCCGCATCACTGCCGCTTCCGTCTGCATCACCCTGGCCGACTCTCATCCAGCCTGCTTCTGCATCCGGCATTACAAGCCACATATCTCCGTTTTCACTGGTATAAGTAATCTCTACTACAGAACCGGGAACTAAAGCATCAATAATTTCCTGAGGCATATCAAAGCCGTTCTGTCCCCAGCCGTCTCCGCTGCATGCAAAATCTGCAAACTCAACAGCATCTTTTACTGCATACAGATTCGATCTGTCTGCACCGGAACTTGCAGAAACATACTCTGCAGAAGTATCTGCAGTAAGTACATTACCGGAAGCATCCTTAAAGGTAATATTATCAATGTACAGATTTGCCTGTGTTGCGCCTTTGGTCTTACCATTATCTGTCTCAAGAGAAACAACCAGATAATTTCCTTCTCCAAAGGATTTGTCATCAGGAACTGTGTAGCTGATGGTTTTAGGATTGGCGGTCTCTAAATATACAGCCCACTCTTCCTCTGTCTTTTCATTGTCTTCTCCTAAAAATCCGTAGATTTTTCCGGAGCACGCGAAAAATTCGCCGTCAGGATTTTCTGTTCCCACTGTCATCTCCACAGTTTTTAAACTGGAAGCATTTGCACCGAGAAGTGCGTCAACCTGGATTCCCACATAAGGCATCTTTCCCTGAGGCGTAACCTTAAGCGCTTTTGATCCGTTATAATCCTCTACAGAAAATACGGAATCATCCGATGCTGAATTTGCAGACTTGTCATTTCCCACAAAGCCGAACACACCGTCTTCAAAGTCAATGCTTGCCTCCCCGGCTTCCTCTGCCGGAGCTTCCGGTTCGGCTTCCGCAGGCGCTTCCTGCTCGGGTTCTTCCGATTCCGCAGGAGCTTCTTCGTTGCTGTTTGCTGGTGTTGCCGCATTATCGCCGCCGCATCCGGCAAGACTTAACGTCATTGCTGCTGCAAGAAATAATGCCATGATTTTCTTTGCTTTCAACTTTTTCATCCTCCTTTAAAGTTGTTGAATGGTTTTGAGTAAAGAGCGTTTTGTTTAACCTACAATGCCGCTTCTCTCTACCCCCTCTATAAAGTATTTCTGAAGAGCGACATAGATCACGATTACCGGAATCATAATAAGAACTACTCCCGCATCCAGATAAAGCTCCTGGATATTCGGGTCCATGATTTTTTCCACATTAGAGATCGTTGCCTGAATCGTGGATATCTTTTTACTGATTACGATATCATCGCTGATCAGAAATAACCTTGCATAAAATGTATCATTGTACTGCCATACCATAGAAAAAATGGCAACTGTAATAACTGACGGAATCGCATTTACCAGCATAATCCTGAAATAGGTGTACCAGGTTCCTGCCCCGTCCACAAAAGCTGCTTCCTCAATCTCCTTGGGAAGTCCCCGGAAAAACTGATTAAAAATATATATGTACAGCCCCGACCTGAGTCCGCAGCCAAATAATGTCATCAGATACATCGGCACCGGCGTGGACAAAAGATTCACTGCCGATCCTCTTGTAAGCTTTAGAATCCCAAATAGGTCAAATTTTGCAAATGTCATATATAATGGCAGCATAATCGTATGTGTCGGAATAACAATCATTATAACCACACATGCAAACAAAAGATTCTTGAAAGGAAATTTGTACCTTGCAAATCCATACCCTACCATAGAGCATACAAACACCTGAATCAGCATCAGAGAAAGAGAGTACAGCAGGGATGCTGTCAATGTTTTCCCGTAATCCAGATACTTAATTGCAAGCTCATATCTCTCCAGAGTCGGTTCCTGAGGAATCAGGTACACCATGGTATTGTAATTATCCGCATTAGAGAAAAAGGAACTGCTGATAATACCGATTACCGGTCCTAAGATTACGTAACAGATTCCGATGATAATAACCAGCTTAAACAGGCCAAGCACAAACTTCTTAACATTGGATGCCCAGCGCTTCCTGTCATTGGCAAACTGTGTATCATCTTTCAGGTTCTGGTACTGCTCTTTGACTGCTGTAATTGAAAAATTTTTCTTTGCTTTTTCCATCCTTCTTCTCCTTTCTTAGTTATAGTAAAACGTTCGTTTTTGTATAAACCTGCACACCAGCACCAAAATCAGACAAGTAACCACTGTAGACACAAGACTCATCACAGAACTTAATCCGTAATTGTTTTCCGTAAAAGCTGTCTTATACGCCAGCTCCACAACCTCTGACTCTGCAAAACTGTCCACTACGGTATAAACCACATTGGTAATGATATGAGGCAGCACCATAGGAAAGGTAACCTTCCAGAAGGTCTCATAAGCCGTTGCCCCTTCAATCTTTGCCACCTCGTACATGGAACCGGGAATGGACTGCAGCGCTGCAATGAATATAATAATCTGGACACCGGAAGCATTAATAATCTCACTGATCCTGCCTACCGCTCCCGCAACATACTCAATGATTACATCCGGAAGTCCTAAAGAACCGAACATTTGAATATAATATTCAATGCTTATCCCACTTCCCGCCGCTTCCGCCGCCATCTCAGCACTTGCAGAAGAAATACCGCCGCTCATCATGGTTCTTGCAAGATCCATTGCATCTACTATTGCCCCGGAGTTTAAAATAACCGGCAGGAAAAAGATTGCTCTTACCAGCGTTCTCCCCTTAAACTTCTTATTCAGGAGAATTGCCATAAACAAGCTGAAAAAAGTAATTAACGGCACATCAATCAACATATTGCCAACTGAAGTAGTCAGTACCTGTTTAAAGCTTCCGTGCACCCGGAATGCATACAGGAAATTGTCAAGCCCCACATAATCCAGCGTATAACCTCCGCCGGGATTTACTGTCAATTCCGCTAAAGAAAACTGGACCGACATGATAAGGCTTCGCAGGTAAAAGCAGATAAATCCGATCAGCCAAGGCAGGATAAACAAATACCCGTTAATGCTTCGTTTTGTTGTCAGAGACAATTTTTTCTTATTTCTTTTCATGAATTGGCTCCTCCTATTTGATAGCTTCTTGCCGGTACTGTCACCCCGTCAACTGTCTGCTGTGAATTGCCGGTATTTACATAAATCGTCACGCCATTGCTGTAGGATACGGCTCTCACGCCGTTTTCCATAATTTCATGATTTATGATTGCCGCACCGTTTACCTGTTTTAAAACATCATTGACTTCCATATAGATGGACAATGCATCTTCTTTCCAATTGTTATAAGCTGTAGCATACAAACGATTCAATCCGGTAGCCTTGATCTCACTTGCATTTTCCCATGAAAACAGGAAATGTGGAGATGCCCCTGTCTCAATCAGATTTAAAACAATATCCGTTCGTTCATAGGTATCGCTCAGATTAATTACACCGCCTGCATAATCAATATAACCGTGAATCAACATTTCATAAAAAGGAATCGTCTCATCTACAATATAATAATCATTATCCGTAAGCGGCGCATTAATGATGTCGTCTGCATAGCCAAACGCATAATCATTACTGTCATTCAGCATAATATTTTTGCCGGTATCCTTAATCTGCCCAAGCTGTGCTCCTACAACATCCAATGCTGCTTCCCGGTCAATAATCTGTGTTCTCTTCTTATCGGAGTGTAACGCATTTCCCAGATCTCTCAGGGAAACTCCGTTCACATCATACCTTCCGATCTTTTGGGTAAACTTATCCACATATCTCACCAGAAATTTGGGCGAAATCAAATCGTATCTGTTTTCCGCATATCCAAGTCCTGATGTCTGGCGCAGAGTAGCCGGATTTACAAGACCAAATGCCGCTATATAACCGGTTCCATAGTACCTCGAAGTCTCATTGTTATAATTATACCGATCACTGATAAAGGTAACTTTCTGAAACGCCACATCCGCGTACATGTTTCCGCCGTTTCCTGCAACTCTCTGATTTAACTTCTCCAATCCTGATTTGCCTCCCAATTTATGGGGCACCTTGATCTTGTCCACTACATCGTGATAATATCCTCCGTTCATCCACCCCTGGTAATTCATCACCTGATTGGAAATCCCGTTTGCTGCAAGATCATCAGATATATCTCCTGCCTGTTCAAAGGTAGTCATCGGATACAGTCCCTCATACTGAGTTCCCAAAAAGAACTTAGTAATCATAACACCGCCTAAAACATCGTAATAGAACTTAATGTCCTCACCCTGTTCTTTGGCAGTCAGCACCCCCTCTTTGACAAGGCGCTCTCTGTAATAATTCGCAGCCCCCACATATCCTTGCTGATCCTCCGGGAGCATGGTATATCGAACGGTCAGATTGGCATCATAAAACTTCTTTTCCACAATGGGAAGTTCCGCTTCATTTCCGGTAGAACCGAACATGGCAAGCTTATCATTACCTCTGAGCACAAAGGTTGGGTAAACATAATTGTATTCATTAATTCTACCGGCCACTCCTGCCGTTAAATAACTAAAGGCTGCCCCATCCTCGATGGTTGCCAGCACACTGCTGGTTTCCCTGAATATCCCAAACAACGCCATTTTTACATTTTCTGTATTTTCCAGCACCGTATATTCCGCAGCCAGGGGATCAATCCCATATACATACTCGGAGTAAAGGTTTGCATCGGATTTCCCGTTATTGAAATGGATCAGGGACCCGGAGCCGTTGGGAACTAACATGTATCCCTGCTCTTCTTTTCCGGCAGTTCCGAAATATCTGAGAAATTGTATACGGAAAATAGTTCCGCCTCCATTCTCCTGCACGCCGCTCATGGGGATTGAAACATCTACCGAATCTTCATTGAGACGGTACTCAAGAGGTATCATAAAGGAAATCGGAACTGCTCCCTCTACACCGGAGTTCTCCATTTCCGTAATATAATCCTCCTCAGTAAATCCCGCTTCTTCAAAGAATCGATTTAACTTACGGAGCTGAGATGCTCCTTTCACTGTAGACTCTAGCATTTCCAGGTAATCATCTGCTACGCTGCTCTCGATAAACTTCTTTCTCACAAAACTGGCATCCGACTCGGAAAGCGCCGATGTAACCCTCTCTAAAGCCTCTGCACTAATATACTGTGGAACGATTCCGGTGGCACTGGTTAAATCCCCCATGGTATATAAGAAACGCACTCCGTCTTTAATAGACTCCACTTCCAGTTGTCCCTTTTCTGTACAATAGCTGAAAGAATCATACGTTCCCTGAGTTCTTGCTGTATTAAAATAATCCAGAATAATCTGAGATTTCAGATAGTTCTTATTGGTGCCGTTTGCAATCTCATCCTGATCTGCATCTATCGGATTGGAATAAATCGTCTGCCCGTTTCGTTTATCGTAAACAGCAGTTTCTCCGCTTTCGACGTTCACGTAAAGCTTAAGATTTTCATTTTCCTTGGCAAGTACCATGCCCTCTACATCTGCCGATGCCTCACTGACGGGTGAAAAAGTAGTCCCCTCCTCATATTCATAGGCTGAAAGATCCTTACGGTATTCATTATAGAAATGGTAATGAATCAGATAATATCCAAACCAGACAGCCGCTATCAACAGGATCAGGCTTATGACACAAATCAATATCTTTTTACTTTTCTGCATATTACCCTCCCCCTACATCCTGAATATCAGTTCCTGATAAATACTGTAAAAGAAACTGTAGCACTGAGTGATTAGATCTACAAACAAAAGCACGATAAAAATAATAATAAACATGGCTATAAATGTCAGAAAAATTGTCACCAGTGTTTTGCCGAAAGTGTAGTTATGCACCTGCATAATACCGATCAGCATCATAAAAAGCCCGTAAGCAATCCCTATCCCCAATATCATAAAATAAAAGGCTTCCTCGTTCTGTGCCACAAACTGGCTGACTATGGTTCCCAAATTAAAACAGACAATCATAGGTATCATCGCATAGCCAATTGCAATTGCAATATCCTTCAGCCTGCCTTCGCCTTCCATTAAACAGGTGATAGACCAGTTTCCAACGCAAAACAAACCATACAGGAGCAATACCGCAAATAATTCCGTAAGCGAATTTACATCCAGCGGATCAACATCATTTACAATAAAGCTTGCCGCCGTCCTGTTAATGGAAAAGCTTAAGGAAAAGAGGATTACCAGAACAACTGCCACCGGAACGCTCCCGCGCTCCCTGTGACGAATCTCATAATATCCGTCCGCCGGATGGCTTACCGTATGAAATGCATACTGCCATTTATCCTTGGAAAATAGTTGTTTCATCACGTAAGCCCCCCTTCCCCGGTTCTTTTCTTTGCCCTTCGTTTCTCCCAAATCCGCTTCTTCAAGAACTTCTTATATACGATCCACAAGGCGATCAAGATTATAATAATGGTCATAATCAAATTCATATTCCGGGTAAGAATCTCATTCCGGTACCTTTTCCACGCAACGGAATAATATTTCCGGTTCATTCCAAGTTCCAGATATTTCATTGCCGTTTCATTTTCACCGGCCGTCAGATAAGCCTTACCAATACCGGAATTGGCAAGCTCATTATTCTCATCCAAACGAAGAACCTTCTGCCAGATTTCAATTGCCTGCGTCTCGTCGCCATCGTACCTAAGCCCGATTGCTTCATTAATCAAATTACCGTATTCCGTAGCGCTGAATCTCATGATGGTTCCATAATAGGCATCCAAAACCAGAATCTGATCTCCTACCTCCTCAATGGCAACCGGTGTGGTAAAGGTTCCCTCCTGGCTTCCAAGTCCGCCAAAAATGTAGAGCAGATTTCCTTCCTTGTCATAGGTAAAGATCCGTCCTCTCTTCCGATCCAGCATAGAATAAATCCCTTTGCCGCGATAAACTACATCCGTAATTTCACTGGGACCACTGTAGGTGCCGTAAATATCAAACCAAATATCTCCGCCTACATTTTCATTTTCGCCTTTTTGGATTACATCCTTTCCTTGGGGATTCAGACGCCTTACTGCCTGCTTTCCTTCTGAATCAATGTTGGTGGCATAGATAAAACCACCGCTGTCCACATCCATACCAGTAAATTCCGTAGGAATATAAAGCTGCTGTTTTGCCCTCTCTTCTTTGGTTGCAATCTTTCTCCAAAACTTTTCCCAGAGTGTGATCTTAACTTCAATGGTTCCGAAATATCCCGTAAAGCTCCCATCACTTTCAAAAACTAATATTCCTTCAAAAGCATTTCTGGAAATCACATATACACGATCCGCGTAATCAACGGTAACCTTGATAGGGATAAAATCAAAATCCTCCTCCAAAATTTCCGACTGGGGACTTTCAATAATCTTAATAAATTCCCCCTCCTTGGTCAGCACCACGATTCTCTTATTCATGGAATCCGCCACATAAAGCTGACCATTCTCAGATACACATACACCATAAGGCTGATTAAAAGTATCCTGCACACCGTCTCTGGTAAATCCGTCGATTTCCCTGACTAACTGTGTCATATCCTCATTCAAAACAACGATCCGGTTATTCTTAGTATCCGCCACATAAATTTCTCCCTCTTCCGATACACAGAAATCCTGAGGTTCACTAAAATTTGAAGTACCCACACTCATTCCGGTAACGGAACCATTGGGCACATAAGCGGCCGGAGTAATCACTATATATTCCCGATAGTTATAATTATAGGTATCATACGGAAGTTCTTCCGCATACACCGCCCCTCCCATAGAGCCGAAAAGCACTACGCCGATAAGCAGATGGGCAGCTATTCTTTTTAACAGATTCTGTTTTTTCATTCCGCCCCTCCCATTAATCCTTCATACCGGAAGTTGTCATTGTTTCCAATACATTGCTCTGACATGCCAGGAAAAAGATAATCGGCACTGCCGCAATGACAAAAGTTACCGCTGCCGCTGCACCTGCTCTTGCCGTACCTCCGGCTGAAATCTGCTGCAAAGCAAACTGCAGAGGTTTTAACTGTTCATCACGAAGGAACATACTTCCCGTGTTCCCCCACATCTGCTGAAACTGGAAAATTGCCAGTGTCAGCCACGCCGGTTTCACGTTGGGCATGACAATCCTCCAAAACACCTGAAATTCCGAAGCTCCGTCTAATCTTGCCGACTCCATCAGGGAGGTTGGCAGTTGTTCCATAAACTGCTTCATCAGATACAACCCCATACCGTAAGAACATGCCGGCAGAATTAACGCAAGATAATTATTGTTGATTCCCAGCCAGCTGATAATCATATAGTTCGGGATCTGCGTAACCGTCCAGGAGAACATCATGGACAGCACAACCATGTTAAACAAAAGCTTCTTGCCCGGAAACTCATGCTTGGCAAGAGGATATGCCGCAAGAGATGCCAGAATAACATGGCCTACGGTTCCGCATCCGGTAATAATAATCGTATTTAATATGTATCTGGAAAAAGGCACCCAGGAATCGCTCATGATCGTAAACAAATCCGTGAAATTTTCAAGAGTAGGATTCCGCACCAATATTCTCGGAGGATACTGATAGATCTCGTCCAAAGGCTTTAAACAGTTGTTGATGATCATGACAAGCGGCAGCGCCATAAAAAATCCGCAGATCGCCATAATGATAAACAGCATGGTATTTCCGGCCATGGAACGATTCAGCTTTTTTTCCTTGGGTTTAAAAAAGCGATATTTTTTTCTTGCTATTCCCGTACTTTCTTTTACAGCCGTTTTAGCCACTTACTCTCCCACCCTTCCTAATAATTTCTGAACCAGTTTGTTAGTACCTACCATCAGCAAAAACAGTACCGTTGCAATGGCAGACGCATATCCCATGTCAAATCGGGTGGAACCGTAATCCAAAAGATGAGTTACTACCGTTGCACCTGCATAGTTTACGGAAGGATTTCCGGCAAGCTGTATGGAAATATCCGCTACTGCAAAGGACTGAGTGATCTGCATGACTGCACCGAACATAAGCTGAGGCTTCATTGCCGGAAGTGTTACATACCAGAGCTCCTGCCAACGATTTTTAACTCCGTCCAGAGCAGCTGCTTCATAAAGGCTCTTATCCACCGTCTGAAGACCTGCAATGAAAGACAGGAAGCCTGTTCCTAATGACAGCCAAAGCTGAACCACGATCAGGCAGGGAAGAATATACTTGGCATCCTGCATCCACAATTTACGCTCATTAATAACTCCCAGCTTAATCAAAATACCGTTGAGATATCCATATCGGTCACTTGAAAGGATCAGACTCCATACCATATAGGCATTGCCGCAGATGGATGGTGCATAAAAGATCAATGTAAGCAGCGTTCTTATCTTGCTGGAAAACTCATTAATAATCCATGCAAAGAGCAGACACAAAAGGTAACTGATCGGGCCCGTCACCACCGCAAAAATCAAAGTATTTTTCAGGGATATAAGAAAAATGTCATCCTCCAGAAACAGCTTGATATAATTGTTCCAGCCGTTAAAGGTAGGCCATTCCAGCATATTAAAATATGTAAAGCTCAGTGCCATAGACGCAAGCACCGGCAATACCGTGAATAAGAAAAACAGGATAAAATAAGGAGCCAGCATCATATAGCATGCTTTATTCTTTTTGATCCGGTATCCCAGACTGCCCTGTTTTTTGGCAACAGCCATTGCTTCTTTTGATGCCATTTACTTACCCTCCTTACTTAAGTCATCCAGCGTTTCTAAGCCAAGTTCCTTTCGCTTGTAGGTGATCTCATCATTAATGTAAAGCACCTTATCCATAAGCTCTTCACGCGGCGATGCCGTATCCTTATCTGTTGTAACCGTGTAGAACGCATTGTTTACGTTTCGCCAGGAATAGTAGCCCCCGGGCACCTGCGGGATTCCCTTAACCCACACAAATGCTTCCGATAACGACTCATAGGTATCCACCGGCCAAGGAATATTTTCAAAGGCCTCCTGATTGGCGGTTGCCACACGAGCCGCCGAACCCATCAGTGATTCCATTTCCCGGTCAAATAAAGTCTGAACATCTGCGCTGGTCCACCATTTTAAGAATTCCCAACATGCCTCCGGATTCTCTGTATCCGCCATAATCATACTTGCCAGACCGGTACAGCCTACAGAATGATCTACCGTTCCATCCTCTTTTACCGTTCCGGGAACCATGGCAAAATCCCAAAGTCCCGCAATATCCGGTGCCGAAACCTCCAGATTATTGTAAGTAGTATAATCTGCTATGATGATCGGACACTCACCGGTTCTAAACCGCTCTTCCACGCTTGCCCACTGGTCTAAGCCGTAATCTGTATAATATTCGCAATACTCTTTAAAGGTATTAACGGCAATGTCCGAATCCAGTGCCGATGAGATTCCTCCATTGTTGTAATACTCTCCTCCGTTCTGATATAACAGCATTGCATAAATCTGTTCCGCCGGCAGCATTCCAAACTCCATCTGATTTTTTGCCAGAATTGACATCGTCACTTTTACCTCATCCCATGTTGTGGGAACATCAATTCCAAGCTCGGCAAGAATATCCTTCCGGTAGAACATAACCGGAAATGTCTGTGTCTCCGGCAGACCATAGACAGCTCCCTCGAAACTGAATGCAGTAAGTGCACTGTCATAAAACCTCTTTGACACTTCTTCAAAATCATCAAACTGACTTAAATCCAACACCGCATTTCTAAGACCATAATTAACCGGGGTATCATTTCCCGTATTCAGAACTGCTCCTGCAATCCCGTTGGTATTGGCAACCTGAATTGCCACATCAGGACCTTCCCCTGCCAGTTCTGCCCGAAGCAAAGTATTCATATCCACCAGCTGAACACTGACACCGATTCCGTTGTTGCTGGTAAACGATTCATCGATCAGAGAACGAATCACATTTGCCTGATCACGTCCGGTTCCCACCCACAAAGTAATGGTGGTATTTTGATCCGTTTCTCCTTCCGGAGCTCCCAACGAATTATAATCAATCACAAAGGAATAATACAATCTTCTTGCCTCATAAGACACCTTATCCCACAGGGAATTGGAAGAAACTCGAATTTCTTCTCCCGGAGAATAAATATTAATCCGGTCTATCTGAAGCGGCTGATCAATAACCTGTGTGATCCAAGTACCACAGGCACGTACGTTTTCCTTATAAGTAGCAACAACTTTTACAAACCGCTCTTCATCTGCAATCAAATAATCCATCTGATCTCTCATGGTGATCAAAACCGTCTCCTTATCGGAAGTACGTCCTGCAGCAGTCCGCAGATCCGTAATCGCCTGATTAAGCTGATCCCTGACTGCTGTCATCTCCTCATTTAACCCCGGAAGCGATGACTCAATCTGATAATCACGATAGGTATCCGGGCTGACACCTGTAATGCGGATCACCTTCCGATAGATGGAATTAAGCTGGGACACACAGTCCTGAACACTTGCAATAACAGATGAGAAATCTCCCAAAACAACTTCCATCTTCAAAGTATGTTTTCCCTTTTCCAGATAAAACCGATATGCGTCTCCTTCAGAATCCTGCAATGTATCGGTACGCCATCCGGATGCATAAGTAAATCCGTAGTTTTCCAATTCCCGAAAGGGAACTTCGTTATCAATATAAATCTTTCGAGATACGTAAATTCCTCTCATAAAGCTCTGCTTGGCAAACATGGAAATATTGTAATAGCCGCTCTTCGGCACTTCAAATTCCCATTCAATCCACTGTCCGGCATCTCCCCAGCTCTCATTGCCGATAGAATTATTAAGCAGTTCTTTAGCGCTGGAAGGAAAAACTGCCGGCGAAGACTGATCCTGGGTAGGATAAAGCATCTGTGAAGAAGTTCGGATAGCATTTTCCCCCTGAATCTCCACATTGATTCCCGCTGTGTCTGAGGCACCCATTGCATCCCACTCCTCTTTCACTTCTGCGTAATCCCTTGCATCCTCGGTATTGGTCAGAATCAACCTGTGAATCAGCATCGGCTCTCTCTGAGAGTTCATGGATATGGTATGTTCTCCTTGGGTCAGATAAACACACAGTGGTGTTGTGATATATCCGTTGTTATCGTATAAATCCGAAATAATCCATTCCGGTATTTCAATAGAGGTCGGCTTTAAATCATTTCCCTGATTATCCTTTCTCCAGACAACATCATAAACTCCCTGCTTAAAGCTTTCCTGTGCCACATCTGTGGACCAGATTCTGGAAAACTCAATCAGCGATAATTCCCCATAGGGCAGTTCTCCATCCACAAAAAAGCTTCTCTGAATTTCCGAGTTTTTACCTTCTACGGGATAGTACTCTACCTGAAGCTGATAAAAGCCGGTTTCAGGCACTTCCACCGAAAATTCAATGTATCCGTTTTCTTTTGTGAGTACGCTCTGCCCCTGCATCCCCTCATAATCTGTATATATTTCAGGCTCTGTTTCCTTTCCGCTCTCCATATAGGATGTATATTCTTCTGCTTTAACTTCCACCGTAACATCCGGATAATCAGCCTCCGCATACATCTGCAGGTATTCTTTATACCCCGGAACGGAATCCGAAACAGAATAAGTACTTACCAGTTCTTTTGCCTCTTCCTGTGTCAGAGAAGCCGCTTTTGCATCTACAGCTCCGAACCGGAAAATTGCCGCTATCTGCGCTGCCGTCAAAATAAACGCCATCACTTTTTTCTTGCTTGTCCTCAATTTCATGATATACCTCCATGGATTTTCAGGATTCCTGTTGTTTTATTCAAAATACCAGGCATCTGCATCCTTCTCAGATACCGGCATGTATTTTCGCAATGCCTTTTCAATCATAAATGTACATACGTAACACCATGCCCCCGGCAAAAAAAATATCATTGGCATAGGCAGAAAATAAAACTGCAAAAAGGCAAGAACTGCCGTTCCTGCAAGTATCAATACAGTATAACCCAGATACCGCAATGCCATCACGAAGGAAAGCTTAACCATCGCCGACATACTCATGGTAAACCTGGATAATACCGGAAACAAATACACCAGAATTGCTGCAGTCAGTGCCATCAATACAACATACATACGACTGAGAAATATACTATACTCTGTTTCCTGCGCCAGTACGATAAGCCTCAACCGGTGGAGTACAAACAGCCAGACAGCGGCAACTACAGTAAAAACACATCCCTTTGTAAAAGTGCGTTTAAAGGAGCTCCAGTATTCTGCCACCGGGTATCCTCGGCTTCTCCGAATGTTTTTCATCATTGCATAGTATAGCGATGTGGTAGCAGTTCCTATGGTAATAACCGGAATACAGGACAACAGCCAGATCACGTTTAATATAATCACCTGTCCGGACTTGGTCAGAAAATACATAAAGCTGCCGTCGGGACTTAAAAGTTTCTTATTTTCCTTTTGATAAGGATCTTTCTCCTTTGGGGGAACCTTCTGCTCTTTCCGGGCCATTTACTCTGCCTCCTCCCTGATGGGATATTCCTTCAGGTCAGGAAGCTCATCCAGAACAATTACATTTTCATGGGAATATACCTTTTTCAGCATTTCTACATCGGTATACTGCTCCGAATAGAGATTCAAGGTTGCCGACTTTGAAACGAACTCTCCGCCCCATGTTCCGAAATATCCCCACATAGCTCCGTCTCTGATCGCCAGATCCGGATCAAACAGACATCCATTCTCTGAAAGCACCACCATCTTATTGGAGTCTGCATATTCATGTACTTCCATAAACTTATTAATCTGTGAACTGTAAACCTGCTCACCAGGATAAATATCCTCGCCGACAATATCTACTACATCATCTCCGGGATACCAGTCCTTACTCTGTCCGTTCCATACCCAGATCAGGTTATTAAGACCATATTCATTGGTGAATTTGTCATACATCAGTCGATAAAGCTCCACATAAGACTTAGCTTCACAGTCACCCCACCAGAACCAGCCTCCACTTGCCTCATGAAGCGGTCTCCAAAGCACGGGCACTCCTGCTTCCTGCAATTTCTGAAGCTCTTTTGCAATGGCATCCATGTCCGACATCAGAAGTTCATAGCCTTCTGCATCTTCCCCGTTTATAATCTTGTCAAGGTCAATGTTGGTATACTCTTTATAAAATCCGCTGTACCACTGTCCTGTAATGTATTTTTCAGGTGCGTTCCAATGCCAGCAGATGGTCACAATCGCTCCTGCGTCCCATGCCTCCACTGCCTGCTCAATGCTTTTTCCTTCACTTCCGTTTGCTGCCCGGGAAGGGGAATACTCTATCATATCAAGTCCTACTACTGCCGGAAAATCTCCTGTTTCTGACCAGATGCATGCCATTTCATGGCCATACAGTCCACCGTCACAATATTGCCCCGACAAAACATTTCTGCCGTAATTATCTGCAAGATAACTCATCAGCCTCTTCGCACAATCATCTGCATTTTCATTACATAGCTTTGCAGAAACTTCATAATAATCCTCCGAAAGCTCCGGACTTTTTAAAACAGTCAGTTTATCCAGGGAAATATACCCCCAGAACTTCGACACGGTAACCGTGTGCTCCCCTTGCTTAAGATAAGTCCGTTTTATGGACTCCTCTGTAAAATTCCCTTCCCTGCTGATCAGATTTCCCACCGATGTTTCATCTACCAAAACATAATTTTCCTTGTACCCGCCAATATTAGCTGCAGTAAGCTTTAGGTCATAAAATCCATCCTCTTCCACTGTGATATGAAAGACACATGCATCTCCTTCCTGCTCAAAGCCTTCCACATACCCCGTACCGGAAAATCCCGAAGAGGCATTCCCAACTGTAAGATTCGATGAAAGTTCCGCCTCTTCTGCTTCATATACTCCAACAATTTCTTCTTTGATTTCCGGCAATTCCTGCTGTCCCTGCTCCTGCGTCTTTCCGCATCCGAAAAGCAGTAACAAATCCAAGCCGCAAACAATCAGCAAACCCGCTCTTTCTTTTCTCATAATCCATTCTTCCATTCAAGATTTATCTTAACCTGTTAATTTTTTAGTTTACAATTTCATTTAAAAGTATACTAGTTATTCCTTTTATCATCATCACGCTTTATTGTTATAAATATCTTATTCTTGTTCATCATTGTCATTTTTGTAAATAGTCATAATTTGCGAAAAATATTTTTATGCATTTTGCATAATCTCTTTTTCTTCCAAATATATTTTCTAAACCAGTTTAAGGTTATAAGTAAAGTTATAAAGTTTATATTGTAAACAAAAAGAACAGTCCATGACGTTACCGTCACAGGCTGTTCTCACCATATCTGCCAAATGATCTATTATTATGGTTTCTTTTCTGTTCGTTTTACACGCTTTCGATTATTTCTGTCCTGGTATAATTCCACTCCATCCGTGCTCTGCACAAACTTGGAGAACTGACTGTATCCAAAGTCTTTTACATTAAAGCTGTTGTATTTGTTATAAACCAAATTACTAAGCTCACTGATTCCGATTCCTTTTGCACCGGTTTTATAGATCGCATCCTTTACATAGCTTCTGATCTCTTCCTGTGATTGCTCATTGTCTTTTAATGAAATCGTAATCACATTCTGATTTTTTTCAAGCAGGAACATTCCGGCATCTTCCACAAATCTGGAAAGAAGACTATAACCATAATTTCTTACGTCAAAATCCGGGTACATGTTTACAAGCCGGTTTCCCACTGCCGCAAGCTCCACACTCCTTCCTTTATTTCTATTCTCGTTAATAATATTCGTTATTGCATTATAAATTACTTCTCTTTCAATGGTGTTATCCTTACCATCCTGATGCTCTGTATCCTCATCCTGATTTCTGAGATTTTCTAAATTAATAAATCTGGTACATGCCACGCGAAAAGAGCGAGGTGTCTTTTCTTCCCCCATTCCAATCACTTCCATACCGGATTCCCGAAGACGACTGGCTAATCTTGTAAAATCACTGTCGCTGGAAACAATACAAAATCCATCAACATTCCCTGTATATAAAATATCCATGGCATCGATAATCAGTGTGGAATCTGTAGCATTTTTCCCAACCGTATTGCTGAACTGCTGTACCGGAATCACAGAATTTTTCAGAAGTTCCCCTTTCCATTTTGTTGCCTGTGTACTGGTCCAGTCCCCATAAATTCTTTTATAGGTCGTCAGGCCATAAGTTGATAATTCCTCCAAAATATCACTGATATATTTCGCTGAAATATTATCAGCATCAATCAATAGTGCAAAATGTTTGTTTTCCATGTATTCCCCTTCTTTCACAACCTGCAAAAGCAACTTAAGGGCAGCTTATTATATCAAGCTGCCCTTCCCATAAGTCACTTTTAATTTGTACTTCTGCCAGCCTATACAGGATATGCAGCATTCTTGTGTATCTGCCTGGGTCATATCCACCTTTTCCTGCTGTGCCTGACGATATTTGAAAAAGTCTGTCGCAACCTGCGGGAACAATGCATAGGACAATACATCCTCATCCTGCTGCTTCCATTCCTTCATCTCAGCTTCCAACTTATCCATCTCATTTTCAATAAGATCTGCCGGACGGCAGGTGATTCTCTTCTCGCCCGGAATAACCTTATCAATAATTTCCTGATTCATCGGTTTAACGGTCTGGCCATATTCACCGCGGAGAACCGCTTTGGTTTCCTTGGTTGCCATCTTATATCTTTCACCCATCAGCACGTTAAATACAGCCTGTGTACCAACAATCTGTGAAGAAGGTGTAACAAGAGGCGGCTCACCAAGATCTTTTCTTACTCCGGAATCTCTCTGAGCACATCATAATACTTATCCTCTGCATTCTGCTCCTTAAGCTGGCTTACCATGTTGGAAAGCATACCGCCGGGAACCTGATACAGCAATGTCTTGATATCCACGCCCATAACCTTGGGATTGAGCAGACCGCTTGCAAGACACTCATCCCTGTAAGGTCTGAAATAATCAGCAATTTCAGCCAACAGATTCTGGTCATATCCGGTATCATAAGGAGTTCCCTTAAAGGTCTCAACCATAACCTCTGTAGCCGGCTGTGAGGTTCCCATAGCAAACGGTGAAATTGCACAGTCAATCACATCTACGCCTGCTTCTACTGCCTTTAAATAAGTCATGCTTGCCACACCGGATGTATAATGTGTATGAAGCTGAATCGGAAGCTTGGTTGCTGATTTCATTGCAGAAATCATCTCAGATGCCTTGTAAGGAACCAAAAGACCTGCCATATCCTTGATACAGATGGAATCTGCACCCATCTCCTCAATCTTCTTTGCCATATCCATCCAGTATTCCATGGTATAAGCATCACCCAAGGTATAGGAAAGGGCTACCTGTGCATGACCTCTTCCCTCCTGTTTTTTGACCTTATTGGTAGCATTAACTGCCGCCTGCAAATTTCTGAGATCATTTAAGCAGTCAAAAATACGAATGATATCAATACCGTTTGCAATAGATTTCTCTACAAAACTATCTACCACATCATCTGCATAAGGTCTGTAACCCAAAATATTCTGACCTCTGAAAAGCATCTGAAGTTTGGTATTTTTAAATCCGTCTCTTAACTTTCTGAGTCTCTCCCAAGGATCTTCCTTTAGGAAACGAAGGGAAGCATCAAAGGTTGCACCGCCCCAGCACTCTACTGCATGATAACCGACTTTATCCATTTTTTCAACGATCGGAAGCATCTTCTCGGTAGGCATTCTGGTTGCAATCAAAGACTGATGTGCATCACGAAGAACGGTTTCCATGATTCCAACCGGTTTTTTAGCCTGTTCTGCCATTTTTAATCCTCCTATACTATATTAAAATACACCAAATACTGCCATAAAGGTACCTGCCGCTACGGCTGTACCGATAACACCTGCTACGTTAGGTCCCATTGCATGCATCAGCAGGAAGTTCGTAGGATCTGCCTCCGCACCAACCTTCTGTGAAACACGTGCTGCCATAGGAACTGCGGATACACCTGCAGAACCGATCAACGGATTTACCTTACCCTTGGTCGCAATACACATCAGCTTACCGAACAATACGCCGGCCGCCGTACCGAATGCAAATGCAACAAGACCGAGCACAACAATCTTAAGTGTATCAACATTTAAGAATGCCTCTGCGCTGGTAGTAGCGCCTACGGATGTACCAAGAAGGATAACTACAATATACATCAGTGCATTGGAAGCTGTATCTGTAAGCTGTCTTACCACACCGGATTCTCTGAACAGATTACCTAACATCAGCATACCTACAAGGGGCGCTGTTGTAGGAAGAATCATACAAACCACGATCGTAACAACGATAGGGAAAAGAATCTTCTCCAGCTTGGATACCGGACGAAGCTGTCCCATCTTGATCTTTCTCTCCTTTTCTGTTGTAAGCAGTTTCATAATAGGCGGCTGAATAATCGGCACCAGAGACATATAGGAATATGCCGCTACTGCAATCGGTCCAAGCAAGGCTGTCTGTCCCAGCTTACCTGCAAGGAAAATAGAAGTAGGGCCGTCTGCACCGCCGATAATGGAAATTGCTGCTGCTGCCTTATCATTAAAGCCCATGGCAATTGCTCCAAAATATGCTGCAAAAATACCAAACTGTGCTGCCGCACCAAGCAAAAAGCTCTTAGGATTGGCAATAAGCGGACCGAAGTCCGTCATAGCGCCGACACCCATGAAAATCAGGGACGGCAGGATTGCCCATTCATCTAAGAGATAAAAATAATACAGTAAGCCGCCGGCTCCGTTTGCTGAGTCTTCAATACTCATCATAATATCCGGATAGATATTTACCAGCAGCATACCAAATGCGATAGGTGTCAAAAGCAATGGTTCAAAGCCCTTGGCAATCGCAAGATAAAGAAATACACATGCCACAAGGATCATCAGATAATTTCCCCAGGTCAGATTAAAAAAAGCCGTCTGATGGATCAGGTTGGACAGTGTAGATACGATATAATCCATTTCTTTTACCTCCTGTTGTTTTCTCAGTAGTCACATGCGGAAGAAATGTAAACCCGCATGCTCCTTCACCGTCTTAGTTTAATGTTGCCAGTAATGCGCCTGCTTCAACAGGATCGCCAACAGATACATCAACGCTTGCCACGGTACCATCCTGAGGTGCCACAACAGGGATTTCCATTTTCATAGCTTCAAGGATCACAACGGTATCACCAGCTTTCACTGCCTGACCTACACTTGCCTCTACCTTAAATACTTTGCCTGCTGCTCCTGCTTCTACTCTTACGCTGCCTGCTCCGGCTGATGCCTTAGGTGCAGCCGGTGCCGCTTTAGGAGCTGCCTTCGGCGCAGCCTTGGGAGCTGCAGGTGCCCCTGTGGATGCTCCCTCTTCTACTACTACATCATATACGTTTCCATTTACGGTAATGGTATAATTTTTCATTACTATAGTCCTCCTGTAATATTCGTTTACATTTACTTATCTTAATTTACATACCGGCTCTTCCGGCTGACTGCCACTTATTCCCGGCACGTCTAATACTCCTTACCACAAATCCGTCTGTGGACGCAGCGCCCTCGCTTGCTGCAATTGCTGCTGCGATAACAGCTACCAGCTCCAGATCATCGGAAAGTTCCTCCTTCTTGGCAATCTGTGCTATGGTATTATCCAGCGCCGCAGTCTTAGTTTCTACCGCTTTATTCTTCTTGCCAAGCTTTGCCTGTGCTTTGGAAATCAGCCCGAATGCGGAAATAATAAAGCTGATCAGAATCAATACACAAAATACAGTTCCCATACCGAGCAGAGTATTTAAACCTGCCTTCTTCATGTTTTCGCCAAAGCTGTAGATCACATTAGCAGTAATACTGGTAACTGCCCCATTTTCAACGATAATCTGCAAAAGTGCATCATGGGTTTCCCCTTTTAATTTAGCTTCCAATATACCGTCGGTTGGATATGCCATGCCGTTCATGCTCATAGCTTCCACGGAGTTTTCAGTGATCTCAGTCACTTCGATGAATCTTCCCATCTCTTCAACTGCATTTTTCCAGCTTTCAAAAGCACTGGAATACATTGCTGAGTCTCCTCCGTTTTGCTCAATATTAAAAATAACGCTTTCTTCTGACTGGGTATTTACTATCTGACTTAAGGTCATGACCGTTGTGTCTACCAGCTCTCTCGCGTCTGTATCCGGATAAAAGCTTTTTTCATCCTGATCCTCTGCTCCACAAGCGGTAAGTCCCATCATACAGGTAATCATACCTAATACTAATAACCATTTTTTCATATTAAGTGATCATCCTTTCTAAACTGTACCGTGTTTTTTGGCAGGACGGTCTTCCTTTTTGGTAAGCAGCATCTCAAAAGCGCCGATCACATACTTTCTGGTATCCTCAGGCTCAACGATCTGATCCACATATCCTCTCTTTGCCGCACTGTCAGCACTGAGCTGAAGAGCTGCATATTCTTTTGCACATGCATCGATGGCATCTGCTCCCTGTCCGTCACAAATAATCTTGGCTGCAAGCTTTGCATCCATAGTTCCAATCTGTGCATCCGGCCATGCCATTGTAATATCTGCACCGATTGCCTTGGAATTCATTGCCACATAAGCGCTTCCATATGCCTTGCCGATCACTACGTTCACCTTAGGAACGGTAGCATTTGCAAATGCATATGTAAGCTTTGCAGCCGCCTTTGCAATTTTCTTTTCGGAACACTTGTCCGCCTTGAACCCTTTACATTGGTAAGGGAAAGAACAGGAATATTAAATGCATCACAGAAATTAATGAAATCCGCCGCCTTATCACATCCCGCAGGCGTTAATACTGCATCAAACTTCTCGGAAACCTTTCCGTCCTCACCATATACTTCGCTGCGGTTTGCTACTGCACCTACCGTTACTCCATTCAATTTAATAAATGCAGTAACCATATCCTTAGCATAGCCTTCTTTGATCTCATATACTACGCCATCATCTGCAAGCTGGGATAATGCAATAGAAGTATCTCCCACACACCCTGCAATCTGAGCACATGCACGGTTAATATCATCCGCACAATCATCAAAAGGCATGTCATCCTCATTGTTAGCAGGCAGAAGCATTACAAGTTCTCTGATCTTTGTAAGAAGCTCCGTCTCGCCTGCCACGACATCCACGATGCCTGCTTCCTCACTCTGGAAGGAAGCTGCAGAAGTATCACATCTGCTGATCTCATTTCCGTCAAGTGCATTAGGAGCATTGACAAAAAGCTTTGCCTTAGTTTCTTCCATAAAAGTAAAATCCGTTAAAGTCGGAATTAAAGCAAGTCCGCCGCCACAGCTCCCAAAAATTGCCGTAATCTGAGGAATCACACCGGAGCTTAACACCTGCTTCCGATAGATCTCACCAAACCCGTTCAGTGCATCAGTTGCCTCCTGCAGTCTGAGTCCTGCAGACTCAATCAATCCAATCACAGGTGCGCCTGTTTTCAGCGCCAGATCATAGAGGTTGGCAATTTTCTTTGCATGCATTTCACCTACGCTGCCGTTTAACACGGATGCATCCTGGCTGTATACATACACAAGATTGCCGCCTATTACTCCATAGCCGGTAATAACACCGTCAGAAGGAGTTTCGGTCTGTTTCAGATTAAAATCAGTGCTTCTTGCTGTAACGCGCGCACCAATTTCAACGAAACTGTTTTCATCGAGCAAAGCTGCTATTCTTTGACTCGCTTGTGAAGTAGTACTCATGTTTTTCAGCCCTCCATTTTATATTAAATAAATAATAACTCTGTTCACGGGGCATAGTATCCCCATAATTTGTCTATAGAAGTATAACACAAATGTAGAAAATCGCATAGAATAAATTGAAAAAATTTAAAAATTATCCTTTTTTTGCCTGAATCCTTTCAAAATATATATTTCTTCGAATCAATTCTTCTCTGTCTGCAAGACTCATATTATAAAGAATCTGCAGCTTCATATATGCCGCCTCCGCCGAAATACTTCCCATGGGGATGGCCCCCATTTCCATTACTTCTCTGGCTGTCACATACAACCGCTCCTCATCCTCTTTGTAAGAAGCCGTATAAACCGGTATTTCTTCCTTTCGACAGCGTTCCAGAAAGTGCAGAAAGGAGTAGGTCTCTCCCAAAATACATGCAGTTGCGGAATGATACAGATAATGTAACACCGCCGCCGGTTTTCTTTCAAAGGTGATATTGTCATAGCACAATCCCGGATAAGGACGAAGCATCAGAATATCCTTTTGAAAATCAGGACAGCCGTATACTTTAAGTCCTTTTGCCCCCTCCAGATCTTTCATCCCCGGATTGATTCCGGCAGGAAAGGGCACAAATTCTCCTTTTTTTATCTCACCGAAGGGTACCTTTCCGAAGCTGTCAAACTGGTCACAATATGCGTCCGCTTCCTGCAGACGGGTAGCCAGATACACCAGCATTTCCCTATGGTTCGTCTGATATACGGTATATACTCCTCCAACAATTCCGCCATCGATCAGCTCCACCGCTCCCCGGAAATTAATAAGCCCGTTACTCCGCTTATCCTCCAACGGATAGTTCCCTGCAGTCAGGACCACCGGCACCGGAACATTCCCCAGAAGCATTCCCAAAAGAGCGGAACTGTACGCCAGGGTATCCGATCCATGGGCTACGATAATCCCTCTGTAATTATTATAATCAATCTCACACATAGCATGGCACAGGGCATTCCATAATTTCGGCTGCATATTTTCACTCAGCACCGTCAATGGTTGTCTTACCTCAAACTTCTCTTCCCCGCCATACATCTGATGGTATAAATGAATCAGCTTATAGGGCGACTCTTTAGTCACATCCATATCATTCCCCAGAATCGTACTTCCTATGGTTCCACCGGTAAGGATAACAAGTATCTTTTTCATTCTGCCTCCTGCTTTGCTCCGATGCCATATGCTCCGATGGCATATGTTCATATAGGAGCATATTTTCTTTTTTTTAAAACATATATATTAAGAAAAGAATCTCTTTTCCGAAAGTGCCTATGAAATATTCAAAACCATTCCTGTCCCTGCTGTCAGGACTTTCAATGCTTCTTATGCTATTCTCCCGTCCGGCCTCTTTTCTCTCTTACGCCGAAAATAAAGACCGCGACGACCTGAAATTGTATGCCCAATCCGCCGTACTAATGGATGCAGACTCCGGACGTATCCTATATCAGAAAGACGGCGAAAAGCCTCTTCCCATGGCAAGCACCACAAAAATCATGACCTGTATTCTGGCTTTGGAGCTGGGGAATCCGGATGACTATGCCAAAGCTTCCGCTTATGCTTCCAGTATGCCTAAGGTAAAGCTTTATGTAAAATCCGGAGAATACTTCAAGCTGAATGACCTTCTCTATTCCCTCATGCTGGAATCTCATAATGATGCTGCAGTAGTCATTGCCGAGCACATTGCCGGCAGTACCCAGCGTTTTGCAGATATGATGAATCAAAAGGCAAGGGATATCGGCTGCTTTAACACTTATTTTATCACACCAAACGGCTTAGATGCCACTGTAACAGCGCAAGACGGCAGTATCAAATCTCATTCCACCACTGCCTCTGACCTGGCACGCATTATGTCCTACTGCATTATGGAATCCCCCAAAAAAGAAGAGTTTTTGAAAATAACCCAAACTCCCTCCTACTCTTTTGTAAGCTATCAGGAAAAAGACGGTGATTACCTTTCCAGCGGCAGATCCTTTTCCTGCAATAACCACAATGCTTTCCTGAACATGATGGACGGTGCTATCTCCGGCAAAACAGGTTTTACCGGCAATGCAGGCTACTGCTATGTAGGCGCCTTAAGGAGCGGGGACCGTACCTTTGTTGTTGCTCTGCTTGCCTGTGGATGGCCTAATAACAAGACCTATAAATGGAGTGATACGAAACTTCTTATGAATTATGGCATTGAAAATTATGAATATCACCGCTTTGATGAAGTTTTATACGATGCCTCCAACCTAAAGCCTATTCCCGTTGTCGGCGGGCAAAGTGACAATCTTGATCTTCCCGTATTCACAGGTGTGGAAATCCGACGAAACGATGCAGACTCTGACTTCTCCACCCGAACCGGACTCCTGTTAAAAAAGGATGAACAAATTCAGGTGGATGTTCATATAGAAGAAGAGCTTAACGCTCCCGTCTCGTCAGGCACCGAAGTAGGACGTATCCGCTATCTGATAGACGGTCAGCCTTACCGGATAGAATACATATTAACTACCCAGGACATCCCGGCAATCGACTATTCCTGGTGCTTTTTGCAGATTTTAAAGCGTTACGGTATCTATCACAGCACCGATACTGCCTGAAACTGCCCTGCCTTCTGTCACGTACATAGAGAGGGCAAAAGCCCTCTCTCAAATATCAAGCTGCACTCCTGCCTCCTGCTCTGCCTGAATCTTAAATTCTTCAATCTGTACCGCTGACAATTCCGGAAGTTCCTCTAATGATTTCACTCCAAAACTTCTAAGGAACTCTTCCGTTGTTCCAAACAAAAGCGGTCTGCCCGGGGCATCCATTCTGCCCACTTCACTGATAAGCCCGAACTCCACCAGTCTGTTTACCGCATGATCACAGCTTACCCCCCTGATCTTTTCAATCTCCGCCCTGGTAATCGGCTGTTTATATGCAATGATAGAAAGTGTTTCAAGAAGAGTATCCGTCAGAACATATTTTCTGGGAGTTTTCGCTATTTTAATCAAATATTCATACATTTCCGCTCTGGTACACATCTGAAAAGAATCCTCGATCTCTATCAAAGTGATTCCACATTCCTTCTGTTCATATTCTTCCTTAAGTTCCAAAAGAAGCTCTTTGGTAATCTTTTTTTCCTCTTCAATCACTGCTGCAAGCCTCTCCACCTCTACCGACTCTCCCATGGTAAAGAGAATAGCCTCAAGAATTGCTTTGTTCTTTTGTCTGTCCAACATTTATCCCCCATTCGTTTGAAGTAATAATTATATCTTCAAAAGTATCTTCCTGGACAATGGAGACCCTCCCGACCTTCATCATCTCCAATATAACCAGAAAGGTTACAATAATTTCCATTTTGCTTCTCTGCTCTTCCAAAAGCTCCCGAAAATTGAACGTATGATGTGTGATGATGTACTCCTCCACATAGGCTGTTTTCAGATCCATATCCACTTCATCCTTTTCAATCCGCCCAAAAGTGCTTCGCACCGGGTCAATCTTGTCTTCCTGCCTGCGCATAACCATTTTAAAAAGCTCCTGAAGCTTTTTAAGATCTGCGTCTCCCAACAGTTCCTCCATATCCACCGGCGGCTTGTAATCCTCGATCTCCTTGGGAAGCGTTTTTACTTTAAACAAGGTCCTCGCCGCGTCCACCTGCCTGTCCTTCAGTTCATAAGACATATATTTATACATCTTATATTCCAGCAGTTTCTGAACCAGTTCCGCTCTTGGGTCCTCTTCTTCCCCTTCTTCATTTACTTCCTTGGGAAGAAGCATTTTACACTTGATATCCAAAAGCGTTGCCGCCATGACTAGGAATTCACTCATCACGTTCATATCCTCAGTTTCCATGGCTTTAATATAATCCAAATACTGCTCCGTGATCTCCACGATGGGAATATCATAAATATCTACTTTATTCTTTTCTATCAAGTGCAAAAGAAGGTCCAGCGGTCCTTCAAAAACCTGCAGTTTCACCGACAATGCCATTATAAGGCTCCTTTACATACAAAAAGGGATTTACCCTTCCGCCCATTTTATCATGTATTATTTTGACAGTCAAATCTCTTATCGTTCCCCTGATTGAAGCTGTATCACTACCAGCTCCCCCGGGTTAAAGATCCTGATCGGCAGAGTATGGGTTCCCAATCCTCTGCTTAAAATCAATGTGGATTTTCCTGCTTTGAAAAGACCTCCATCGTATTTAGGAAATAAACGCATTGCAGGAGAGATAACTCCTCCCAAAACAGGCAGCCTCATAAGACCTCCGTGCACATGCCCCGACACCACCAGGTCTGCTCCCCATTTGGCATAGTCTTCAAAATAATCCGGATTATGAGCAATCAATATGGTATATTCCGATGGATTCGGTCTGCCTAAAACCTTATTAAGATAACCCTTGTCCATCTCTTTTCTTTTAAATTTTTGATAATACTCTCTGTTAAGCTCCAAGCCGTAAATGGCAATCCCGCTCTCTGCCGGAGAAACCTTTTCGTTAACCAGATGCCGAACCCCAAGCTTTTTCAGTTCTCCCACAAAGTCCGGATATACATTTCCGTACTCTTCCGGATAAAGCGCTGTCTTTTGTTCATGATTCCCGTTGCCATAATAAACAGGATATTTCCCTGCAAGATCCTTTACTAGTTTTAAAGCTTTTTCTGCTCCCTGCATCTTCGCCGCCGTATACATATCACCTGCAATTAAAATCATATCGGGACTGATCTTGTCAATAGCCTCCATCAGCCTCCGGTGATCCTCTCCAAAAGACTTGTTATGCAGATCCGAGAGAAGGACGACTTTCATGTCCTTCTCAAGGTTCTGCGCATTACAGCGATATTCCCTTACTACAAATCGATTGCAGTCTATCACCATGACTCCCAGAAAAAAAATTGTCAAAGCTAAAACTGCTAAAAGTAACACCGTCAACATGTCGTTCCTCTCTGCCTCAAATAGTCTTCTAACATCTTATCATAAGTTTTAAAAACCGCAAAACAATTTCCATACTTTTACCAAGTAATCCTTGTACCCAGCTTTATCTATGGTTATATCCGACAAGATTGACACACTTCCGATTCGGGTTCCATCCATGGTATAAACTGCTTCCCCGAGGGCATCTCCCCGTTTTATGGGAGCCTCCACAGACTCCGGCAGAGAAATGGTTTTTTCAATCTTTCCAAGGTCACTCCCTTTGATATCCAGATACCGGAAAGGTTCTTTATAAACCAGTTCCGTTTCATCCAGCACTCCTCCTTTTACCGGAAGTGTGGGCAGCTTTTCGGTATTCGGATCTTCATACAGGGCGCTGACGCTGTAACCGTAGTCGAGAAGCGCCATTGCGTCCCGAAAACGAGTCTTATTGCTTGGTGATCCCATTACCACCCCGATCAGATCAATGTTATCCTTGCTTGCCGTTGCAGAAAGACAATAAAGCGCCTTGCTGGTCGAGCCAGTTTTCAATCCGGTAGTCCACTCATACATCTTAAGAAGCTTATTGGTGCTTGACAAGGTAAACAATGAGCTTCCCTGTCTGGTCTCGTGGGTAATATCCTCCATCCATATCTTGGTATAATCAAGCACCTGCGGATATTTGGTAATCAGTTCCTTTGACATAAGCGCCACGTCTTTTGCGGAAGTATAATGGTTGTCAGATTCACTGAGTCCGCAACAATCCTCAAAATGTGTATTGGTCAGTCCCATATCTTCCGCTCTCTGATTCATCAGTGCAACAAACTCTTCTTCACTGCCGGCAATAAATTCCGCCGCCGCCACACTTGCATCATTTCCCGATGCAACGGCAATGCACTTGATCATGGTTTCAAGAGTCTGTATCTCTCCCTCCTCCAGAAAAACCTGTGATCCTCCCATAGACTTTGCATAGGCACTGGTCATCACCTCACTGTCAAGGCGTATTCTGCCGGTTCCCAAATGATCAAAGATGACCAGAAGCGTCATAATCTTGGTAATACTTGCCGGGCTTCTTCGTTGGTCCGCATCCTTTTCACATATGATCTGCCCGGTAGACGCTTCCATCAGGATATAGGATGGCGCTTCCACCTCCGGCATGGCAGACACCTTCATAGGTGTCATCAGCAAAAAAATAAAACATATCACATAGCACAGGGTAACTTTAAAAAATCTGTTCACGTTACTGCTCTCCCCTTATGTATTCTACTACTATGGATATGTTTTATTTTATTTTAAAATGCAAGTCCCTTTTAATACCATCTGGCTCTGAATGAATGATAGACCTCTGCCAGCCTATCCTTCTGCTCCTTCAAACTGATATGAAAGATATTCATAAGCTTAAACAGATAATCAATGGTCACCAAAAGCAGTATCAGCTTACATGCCCGAATCCCCCACTGACGATTGTACATGTCCACAAAATTAAGGATTTTCGAATGCAGAAAGGTAATGATAATAATTGCATAAAATCCCCATGCAATGGTACTTTCCAGACAAATGATCCCCTTATAATTGCAGGGTTTTTCATTATAATCCCACCATACTTCACCAAACAGCTTCAGCATCAGTTTTCCCACCAGAAATTCAAATACCGTAGCCAACACAGCGCCTGCAAAATAAAGCGCAACCAAGTTACTGCTAAGCGGATGCAGGATCAGGTATCCCACCACGCCGCCAAAACCATAGATCGGACAAAATGGTCCTCTGCCAAATCCCCGGTTTGTCAGCTTTCTGTTGCAAATGGACATATAGATTGATTCCACAACCCAGCCCATAATACTGTATACTATGAATGCCGCTACCAAATGATAAATATCTGTTCCGAAAAATTCTCTTGCCCACATAGCCTTTCTCCCTCACTAAAAATACTTTCAAAAGCTATAACGCATTGCATCTCCACTTTTCTTCAGATGTTTACAAAAAATTCCACCACATCCGAGCACTTTCTTATCACACAAGAAAGTCCCTGCATAAAATAAACAGGGACTTTACCATGTACGCACATTAATTGTATTTACGTTTTCTTGCTGCTTCAGATTTCTTTTTACGTCTTACGCTGGGTTTCTCGTAATGCTCTCTCTTACGAATCTCCTGCTGAATACCAGCTTTCGCACAGCTTCTTTTGAAACGACGTAAAGCGCTGTCTAAAGTCTCGTTCTCTTTTACGATTACGTTTGACATCTTACACCCTGACCTCCCTTCAGTCCCTTCCAAGCATTTTCGACTGATTGGGTTTATTTTTATGCATGATACATGCATGTGCACTTATATACACAAGCATAATTATACCACATAATTCCTGTCCGTCAATCATAATTTTTATTTTTTCCAATAAAATTTAGAGCAATCGCATTAACAAAAGTAAATTCCACGCCGAAAAATCATCTCACTTTATATATTTTTATAGAGTCAATCTCCAAATACATATTTTTTATCTTATCTACCGCATACAGCATCAGCCTGCAAGTATTGGCCGAGCTCGCTTTGTATGTCATAATACACGTACTAAATTTATCCGACACCGGAGCGCAGGGATACCAACCTGTCTGATCCGTTTTAATTCCCCATTGTCCACTGCCTTTGACAACATACTCGAACCGGTAAACAGAATTCTTTTGTAATGCAGAGGCAGCTCCATCGGTCAATTCGCTCAAATTCAAATAGCATCCCGCTTCCTGAGTTCCCGCTGATAAGCGTTCCAAACGCAATGCTTTTCCTGACGGACTGTCGCTGTTTGAAATCACATCGTATGAAATCAAGTTGGAATTATTCGTATTGTATTCATTTACGGTATATGAGCCCTCTGCTGCGCTGAAGGATGCGATCAACTCATCTTCTTCCGTTCCACCATCATTAATCTTTGTTCCACCCAAAAGTAAAACACCGATTCTCGCATCTGCTTCCCCATTGATCGCTGAATTTGAAATTACTACATTCGTTCCGGCGTAATTGACAAAGGTTCCATTCAAGGTACATTCGGAAATACAGACATCGTTTGCTGCTGTAATAATGCATATACTTCCCTGCGCATTTCCGTCAAAGGTTGAATTGGAAATGGTAATGTGCTCACATGGATTTTGAGGATTATTGGTTTCAATATCGATTCCGAATTCCGGTGCAGTTCCGTTCGCATAGTTAAAGGTACAATGATCTACAGTTACGTCATCTGCACATACAATAGCCAGATTATTCCTTCTGTTGTTATGAAGATTACAGTTGGTAATCGTTATCTGACTACAACCTGCAATGCTATCTTCCTCATGATTTGATCCAAGGTATATGCCGTCCCCCCAGCATTCGGATATATTTATATCGGTTATATTAATATCAGTGCTGTCATAAACACCAATACCCATTCCCCATTCTCCCGCTGTGCCACTATGTTCATAACGTTCCCCTACAATATTTCCGCCGGAAATTGTTACATTTCTGATATTATTCGCATAAATAATATCGTAAAAACGATTGGAATTGCCAATAGCCTTTATGACAGCATCCGGTGACATAATAAAATTCATATTACTTTTGAGTCTAATACTCTTTTCAGCATTAATCTTATAGGTACCGGCAGGGATATATACGGTATTACAATCTTCATTAAGGTTCCGGATCGCTTCGTTAAATGCTCCGGTATCATCATCTTCATCACAGGTTCTGAACATCTGAGGCATAAGACAGGGTTCTTCCAGATCTGTTTCCTCTTTACTGTTAACAATTACCAGGCATTTGCCGACAAACTGACCTTTGCCAGCATATGCCTTTATAACAGCCATTCCTGCTTTGTTCATTGAAATTGTTCCATCTCTACCCACAGATGCAATTTCCGGATTTGTGCTTTCCCATTCAATGGTGCTGTAAGTCGCATTGATCGGTTGGATTTCTGTCGCAATTAATTGAAACTGTGTTCCTTCATACTGACTAATCTCTCTTGCATTTAAGGAAAATTCCGTTACCGGTATAATTGGGGCCGGCAGCCATTTTGCATACAGCGTCATGTCCACATAAGGGGAGGCAATGATCGCCCCCACCTTCGTTCTAAACGTTGCTTCCTTGTACCATCCGTCAAAAATGTATCCTTCCCTTGTTGCTGTAGGAAGCAGATACCCATTATCCGCATTGCTTCCATAGGAACTCACATACCCTACACGACTTGTATCTAATATCCCTCCATTAGCAACATAACACAGGGTATAGTTTACCTGTGACCATTTTGCATAGTAGGTTTTATCTCCGGTAGTTCCCTCTTTGATATCAGAGGCTTTCTTCCTGCATGCAGCATCTGTGTACCATCCAAGAAACGTATTGCCCATGCATTCCGGCTCCTTTAGGATCACCGTATCATCTACTGTATAGGAATCCGGATTAGGATTTTCTATTCCGGGTATATTGTTATAGATTAAAGCGTATGTATCCTTCTTCCATACTGCATAAAGTGTAAAATCCCCATAATCCTCTGAACCTGCTATTTTTTCTGCATTCGTATACTCCACCCGGAGCATCGGGTCTTCCTTTTCATTATCAGACGCTTCGCTAAAGGGCCTTACGCTCCAGCCGAGAAACGTATAGCCTGTAACCTTGAATGCATTTTTTGTCAGCGCCTTTTCCGTGCCATAGGTTAGGGTTTCTACTCCCATTTTACCTGTAGAAGCCTTCCCATCCGGTGCGTCCGCCACGAATGTAACTTTATAGTTCTTTCCCGTCCATTTTGCATAAAGATCCATATCCCCCGAAGCTGTCTTCGGCAGAGATGTTACTTTTGTCTTAAATGTTGCTTCTTTATACCAGCCCGCAAATGTATATCCGTCACGCTCGGGTGTGGGAAAAGCTCCTGCCGGCTTGCCTGTTCCATAATCATAGGATTCTGTGGTATCATCTGTCCCGTTATTTGCATGATAGGTAATCGTAAACTGATTGTCCCATACAGCATAAAGCTCCATAACCCATAATTCTCCCCAGATATATTCCATATAATCTTCTGAAAGATACTGGAGTTTCTGGGCATTGGTAAATACAACCTCTCCGTCAGGCTCCGTTGCCCACCCTGCAAATGCATATCCGGCTCTCTTAAACGCATTACTCCGCAGTGCAGTAGATACATCATACTTAAGGAGCTGCTGAGCCATTGTTCCTGTGGCATCCGGTGCATTTGAATGATAAGTCACAATACAGTCAGAAGTCCACTTTGCATAAAGCATTAAATCTCCATAGGAGGTCTTTGAAATAGACGTAACCTTGGTCTTAAATGTATTTTCTTTATACCAGCCCGCAAATGTATATCCTGTCTTGGTAGGTACTGGCAGCGCATAGCCACCATTGTGATTATATTCATAGGTTTCTATGTAATTTGCATAATATCGGTTCAGCGTACCGCCATATGTCTCATAAGTGATTGAATATTCTGTCGGTTTCCACTGTGCATAAAGGTTTATCACTTCACCCTTTTTAGAGGGAAGGATATTTATAACTTCTCCATCTGCATACTGTACCACACCTTCTTTAGAAGTACTCCATCCTACAAATTTGTACCCTTTTCTGACAAATGCATTTTTATTAAGCGCTTTTTCTGTATCATAATTCATGGGCATTTTAGGTACGCTGCCTGAGTTGCTTCCGTTTCCATTAAACACAACCGAGTAATTAAGCGCCGTCCATTTTGCATATAGTTTTAAATCGCCGCTCATGCTGCGAGTAATGGAGGATATCTTTGTCTTGAAAGCAGAATCCGTGTACCATCCTGCAAAGACATAACCTTCCCTCACCGGTGTCGGCAGGTTCTGTTGTCCGCCAAAGGTATAGCTTTCACTGTAATTCTTATCGGAGGAATCCAACACACCTCCATTTCCAACATAAGTAATGCTGAATTGATTCTGCCATACGGCATATAGTGTCAAAGTGCCATTCACATTATTTCTTCTGGAAATTAAATCATATACTAATTCCTTATCCGTATACTCCGGCTCTTCTACATCTGGTGATAACGCCCATCCCAGGAAAACATATCCGGTCCTCTTAAACTTATTTGCAGTGAGCGCTTTTGAAATGCCATAGGAAAATGCTTCATCTGCAACACTTCCGCTGGTCGCTCCATTGCCATCGAAGGATACTGTATAGGTATAAGGAATCCACTTTGCATAAAGATTAATATCTCCGCTTGACCCCTTTTTCACAATACTGATTTTATTCTTATAGGTATCCTCTTTATACCATCCGCCAAACTGATAGCCTGTCGGCCATTTTTCACGTTCCGGTGCTTCAATTGTGAACGCCCTGTCATCTGCGGTATAGGTGGTTTTTGTATTCAGCGCATTGTTGGGTCCTCCTGCCAGATGATAAATGATCCTATATTCAATTGGTTCCCACTGTGCATAGAGGACTAATGTTACGCCGCTCTGCCTTTCGGTATTACTGATGCTCCCCATATTATCATAATGGATACCAGTTCCATCCTCTTTTGTATTCCAGCCCGCAAATATATAATTTGTACGCTTATAAGCATTATTCGTAAGTGTGTACTCTTTATCTGCGGCAAGCTGCATGTTTTTCATGGTTCCACTTGTAGCCTGATTTCCATTGAATGAGACCACGTAATACATGGATTTGTTGGTGATCTTAAAATTCACTGTTTTCGATCCGCCATAATCCCCTACACCCTTTAAAGTAACCTTAGCCGTACCTTTGCTGATATTATTCGCATAGCTTACAATTTCGTAGTCTTGATCGCTGAGAAGCTTTCCGCTAAGTGTAATGGAAATCTGGCTTTTTCCGGGACGTACCTCCCTGCCGGTAAAATACTGGTCATTTACCTTAATCGATGCCTTGGAGATATCTCCGCTGACAACACGGTATACACCTGAAACTGTACCTGTGTAATACCCCTTTCCTGTCACTTGTACCCGGATCATTGTTCCTGCCGGAATGATGTCATTAGAAGAAATTAACTCTCCCGCATCATGCTTTGTTCCGTCTGCCAGATCCGTATCCTCTTCATAAAAATATTGAATGTTCTTGTTATCATAATCCGTTCCAGCTTTTAATACCTTACCATCCAGATCTGTAACAACAGGCGCCGCGGAAAAATTATTTTTCTTATTTACATACACTATATCGGGCGCCGTCAAAGTCAGATTCGCAATAGACTGGCTTTCTATGGTAAAGTATTCCTTTTGACGCGTGCCTGTGAAGCTTCCCTTGCCCTTCAACACGATCGTAGGAAGCTTCTTTACATTGGAGCCGTCATTTACTGCACCGTTGTTTGTATAACTAAGCGTATAATCCGTGCCCTCCACTAATCTCTTTTCCGAGCCATCCGGAAGCATAAAATATACAACCGGTACCGGCCTAGCGCCACCCTTTGCGTAGCTTACGGAAGCACCATAATCTACCCTGATTTTTCCCTCTGGGTCCTTGTTCAGGTCATATGCTGTGATCCGAAAGGTCTTTTTCTGTGTGCCTGTATAACGCCCCAATCCGGTATAGACAACCGTCGCTGTTCCTGCATTTTCATTTTTTGTATAGCTGACAGAATAATCCTCCCCCGGGACAAGCAGGTCAGTACTTTCTTCCTTTCCCGTTGTAAGTGTCAGTGTTACCCCTTCCTGTTCAATGGACTCACCTGTATAAACACAGGAGCTGACAAAATTATTAATCTTGACACTGCTAAAAGAAGTACCGGTAATCTTATATGTCTTCTTAACTGTTCCTGTATAACCATTAATACCCGTATAGATTACGGTTGCCGTACCAGGCAATAAATTATTCTGATATTCAACCGTATAGTCTCCTTTACCATTGCCTGCATCCTCCACCAAATAGGTAGTAACTGCACTCGTTCCCTTGCCTGTTATGTAATAGAATCTTAAATCCTTCTGCTTAATGGGCTTACCTGTATAATCTGTATAATCATAGGAGCTGACAAATCCACTCACTTTCATGGAACTTAAGGCTGTGCCTGTAATCTTAAACGTGACCGTCCGCGTCCCGATATAATCACCATGTCCGGTGATCACTACGGATGCGGTGCCTACTGCCACGTTATTGACATACTCATAGATATAGTCTGCTTCTGTCTCATCTTCCTGATACTCGGATTTGTTTACACCGATCAATACCCTGGAACCGCTTTTTACTGTAAGCACAGGCTCAATTTCATACCCCGTATATTTTTGAGCTGAAATGGTTGCTACGGAAAGCTTGCTTACAAGCGTCTTTTCTGTGATGATCTCCGTAACTGTTCTCGTACCTGTATAATTTCCTTTACCGGTAATCCTGATTTCATACTCACCTGCTGCCTTATAAGCATCTTCGGCAGTATCCGTATAGGAAACCGTATAGTCCGTACCGTTTTTCAGTTTTGTCGTATTCTGCCATAATATCGGGGTCTGTTTCTGAACTCTGTTATTTTTGGCCAGCAATATATCATCAGCGCTGAATGCTTCCCCTGAAATGTCAATGGGCAGAATTTTAAAGGTCTTTTCAATTTTGTCGCTGTAATTCCCTTTGCCTGTGATAATAACAGTAGGCGCTTTAGAAGTGACGGAAGCATCATTGGCCGCTTTATTGTTCTTATAAGTAATTGTATAATCCGTCTTCTCCTTTAATAAGGTCTTATGATCATAAACCCGCAGGGAAAATGTAATATTGCTTCCCGTATAATCTTTATCAGATACGCCCGCAATCCACATAGAATCCGGAACTTCTTCCGGACTTTCATATAACGCCATGTCCTCCTCAGTTAAATCTCCCCAGTCAGTATCCTTAACGGAATAGGTAAAGGTAACGATCTTACTGTCCGCATAGTTTTCTTTAACCGCAAAGGCTTTGATCGTAACCTGCCCGGAATCCATGATTTCTTTTACAGCAATTTCACCTGTATAGATTTTACTGTCTCTACGCGGCTCAGAACCATCTGTTGTATAATAAATTCTGGCATCCAAAGTAGAAGATTTCAGCGAAATCAATGTCTCCTCTTCTACCTCCGTTTCGCTTGCAATGTTCGCAGCGGGCGCTGCCGCTGTATACTTGGCTGACCAATGTGCATATACATTAACATCCCCGGTAATTATTTTCGTAAAATCAAATTTTTCCCCGCCTTCCGCAGAAGTATACCAACCGGCAAATTCATATTTGGTACGTACCGGGTCCTCCGGAATCTCCATACTGTCTATAACAGATTGACTGTATGGAATCTCAAATACAACACCCTCCGTTTTGAGAAAGCTTCCCCCTTCAAGTTTAAAAGTTATATGGTGTACAATCATATCCCAATGCGCATATAAGGTATGATTTCCATCTATACTGACAACAGAATCCTCCGAAATCAATTCCCCGCCTTCCGCAGAAGTATACCAACCGGCAAAATTAAAGCCTTCTCTGACAGACTGGGGAAGCTCCCCATATGCGCTGTCAAAGGTTACCGTTTTGGTTGACGGCCCGGCTGCTCCATAATTAACATCAAATGTTACTGTATATTGATTTGCCTGCCACCTAGCATACAATGTAATATCAGACACTGCCTTATCTGTATCAAAATTCCACTCTGTATCTTCATTTTGCTCGGTTGCAGAAGTATACCAGCCTACAAGGGAATAGCCTTTTAAACTGACTTCCGGCTCCGGTATCAACGCATTTTGGCCAATGATCTTCGGCTCTATTGTCTGATCTGTTCCTGTAACATAATGAACGATACTGCCGGACGCTACTTTCATATAGCTTTCACCATTGTATGCAAAAGCTCCCTGGGCAGAATCTTCTGAAGAACCCGTCTCCATCACCATGCCGTCGGAAACAACTATGCCATTGGAAGCTCTTACCGCCCTCGTCTCACCATAAATACGAACCTCTCCTCCATTTATTGTAACCTGACGGCTATTTAATCCGCAGCCTCCTGCCCCGGCTGCGTTGATTGTCACCATGCCGTCATTTATTACAATTTCTCCTTCAACATACATGCCTGTACCAATATTCTCTATATCAATACTTCCGGTTCCACTGATTGTCAGATTTCCTTTACAATAAATACCTATATCACTGGCAAGCGATAAGCTATTATTCCCATTAAGTATCAGATTCAAATCACTATCCGCATAAATCTGTACCGTACCCGCATTTATTGCAGTGGTTGTTTTTCCTGTATAGTCTGTCAGAATCAATGTGCGTGTAGTGTCATCGTAATTCCATGCTCCGTCCGCATTCTCTACATCATCAGTCTTTTCATATGCAATGCTTGAAAGAACGGGTACATCAAAAGGAACGCCTCCTACCCAAAAGCTTCCGTTTGCAGGATGCTGTTTAATAAATGTATCTCCCCCCATATCAAGAGTATCACTTCCAACCAGCAAATACTGATGAATGTAATAGGAAGGCGTTTCTCTTACACTGTATTCATTGCTGCGGACAGGATCATCCCATGTACAATCTACTGCATACCATATACCATCAGACTTATCCTGTACATAATTCCACATATGGCTATTGCCAACCACTACAATACAGGGAATTCCCAGCCGATCACAAATCAGTTTAAAGGAACGTGAATAAGCCTCACATACAGGGCTTTGGGGATCACCGTAATCGCTGCCGGATGTAAGCCATTCCTGCTGCGTTAGTGCAGACGCACTTATATATGCCTTGGACAGATCATCAGCGGTTGAAACATTCCCTGCTACATAACGGTTATAATAATTTAAGTATGTAATCTTGTCATTAATAACAGCCATTTTATCATAAAAACTGTCCTTGGTACTTACCTCAGAAATAATCTCTGAAATGAAGCCGTCCATCTCAGCCTGATCAGCCTCCACGGCACTGAAGTCTCCATGATAAATCGGTGTCAGCATGGTACTGTAACCGCTTCTCATACAGATAATTATGGTAACTTTTGTAACCTCATCAATGATATTATCATTATTATAATCATATCCGCTTTGCCGCACTCCCCATGAAAATGCATTGGGATATAACCAGAATGCCTCCGGATGATCATAATTAAACGCTGCAATTGCAGTTGCTGCGCCCTCATAGCACTCCCCAGCTGCCCATGAAGGGTCCACTGATATTTCCAGTTTATAGGAGGAATCGCTAAAATTGGTGTATTTACCTGCAAGTTCATCATAGATTTGCTGAGCAAGCGGATCAATTTGGTTATAATAAGCCCAATAATACCGGCCTGAACTCCTGTCAGCTGAAGAAGAATAAAAGCCGGAAGCCTTGATAGATGCTTCCCCATGCGCTTCTTCACGGCTCTCCTGTTCAAACTCGCATACATAAACAGGCAGCTTCTCATCGTTTACAATAATCGTCTCATCCGTAAGTATATATAAATTTCCATCTTCATCATAGATTGTTTCGGCCTTATCTTCTGCGGGCATTGCCGTTGGAAGCGCTTCGTTTTCTTCCGGCGCCTCCGTGGGCATCTCTGTGGGTAATGCCTCTTCTGTTTCGTCTTCGTCCGGAAGCGGTGATGGATATGCCGGCTCTTCATCCCCGGAAATTTCTTCTTTTTCTTCTGAATCACTGTCCAATTCAGGCGTTTTGGAAGGGGCAGGGCTTTCAACGGGGGATATTCCTTCCGTACCATCGGCATCCTCTCCGGAACTTGGGCCTTCATCAACAATGGCAGCCTCCTCTCCCTCCGCTACGGACGATACTTTTTCTGATATCCCTGCAGATATCTCTGTTGCATATACATTTATGGAATTTCCCATAATTATTGCTACTGATAAAGCTAAAGCAAGTACTCTTCTGGCTTTCATTTAACTCTCTCCTCTGATCCATCTTCCTCATCAAAAAAATTCTGTTCCCCATGCTGCCATTCACCCTCCTCAGTTATCACAGGTGGAAGACAAGATGCGGAATCCTTACCGGCATTACATGCGTTCAAAGACAACAATGTGAATACCACAAATAATACCGCCGATATTCTCATGATTTTTCTCATTTCTTCTCCTTTGATATTCGCTGGTCAAGCAGTTATTTAACTTATGTAATGTCAATAGCTGCAACTTAATCAGAATCTTTCTTTTATAGTTTACTATAACTTATCTTTGTATTTCAACCTCCAGAAAATTTTAACATAATTTACCTCTATCAGTCACTATTCATTTCCTTTTACGAAATTGAAAACCCCCGAACATTATAGAACATTCGGGGAAATTTCATTTCTATTCAGTTGGGTTTACTCATAATATCCAAGCAGAAACTTATGAAATCTGTGTCTCAAGTACCTTCTGCGCTTCCTTAATTGCGTCATCGATTCCTGCCGGATTCTTTCCTCCTGCCTGAGCCATGCCTGGACGTCCGCCACCGCCGCCGCCTACAAGCGCAGCAATTCCCTTGATCAAATTACCTGCATGGGCACCTTTCTTCTGCGCCTCGTCAGTTGCCATGGCTACCATGTTTACCTTGCCGTCCTTATCGGAGATCAGAACAATCACGCCCTCGCCTAACTTGGCTTTCAACTGGTCGCCTAAATCTCTGAGACCATTCATATCCACACCGGATACCTTTGCAGCAAGAAGCTTCACACCATTTATCTCTGCTACCTGATCCATTACATCCCCTAAGGCATCTTTGGCAGCCTTACTCTTTAAGGATTCATTTTCACTCTGCAAAGCCTTTAATTCCGCCATCAGGTGAGTGAGCTTTCCTGTAAGCTCTGCCGGAGCAGTCTTTACGATTGCTGCCGCCTGTGCTAACTCCTGCTCCATCTTCTCATAATATTTCAACACGCCATTTCCGGTCAGCGCTTCAATTCTTCTGACCCCTGCCGCCACACCGCTTTCGGATACGATCTTAAACAGCCTTACTTCCGACGTGTTACCTACATGGGTACCACCACAAAGCTCTGTGGAAAAATCGCCCATACGGACTACTCTGACCTCTTCACCGTATTTCTCTCCAAATAAAGCCATCGCACCTGTCTTTTTTGCTTCCTCGATAGACATTACCTGAGTCTCAACAGGCAGCCCTAATGCAATCTGCTCGTTGACGATCTTTTCTGTCTTTTCCAGTTCTTCCTTAGTCATTGCAGAAAAATGGCTGAAGTCAAACCGAAGCCTGTCTCCGTTTACAAAAGAACCGGCCTGTTCCACATGATCTCCCAAAACAGTGCGCAGAGCCTTCTGCAGAAGATGGGTAGCACTGTGGTTCTTACAAGTATCACTACGGTTTGCTTCGTTTACCTGCAATGTTGCCATATCCCCTGTTTTAAAGCTCCCCTTCACTACCTTACCAACATGCCCGATCCTGTCGCCGGGAAGCTTAACGGTATCCTCCACCTGAAATTCATTTTCATCACAGGTAATGATTCCGGTATCCGCACACTGACCGCCCATGGTCGCATAAAAAGGCGTCTTAAAAGTGATGATGGTTCCCTCTTCTCCTTCACCCAAAGAATCCTTCCACTCACTTCCGGTATTCATTGCCGCAATACCACTTTCAGTTGTTAACCCGTCATAACCTACAAATTCACTGACAATCGAAGCATCAAGCTCATCATAAAGTCCCTCATTTTCCGTGGAGAGCTTTGCGGAGAAATTCTGATTCTCTCTTGCCTTTTGCTTCTGCTCCTCCATTGCCTGCATAAATCCGTCTTCATCTACCTTAAGTCCTTCCTCCTGCGCCATTTCCACAGTCAGCTCAATCGGGAACCCAAAGGTATCATACAAATAAAATGCAGACTTACCATCGATTTCATTGAAACCGTTTTCCTTTTTCTGCTCCAGAATCTTACGGAATTCTTTCATACCATTTTCCACAGTGCTTTCAAAACGATCGATCTCTTTCTTAAGCTCTGTGATCACAAACTCTTTATTCTCTTTCAAAAGAGGATAGCTTTCCGCATAAATATCATCAATATAAATTTCTGCGATCTTTATGATATTTTCAGCATTCAGGCCAAGCACCCGTCCATGTCTTACTGCACGGCGGATCAGCCGGCGCAGCACATATCCTGCCCCCACATTGGAGGGCAGAAGCTTTGCTTCATCACCAATCAGCATCACGCTGGTACGGATATGATCTGCAAGGATTCTCATGGATCTGGTGAGATTCTCATCCTGCTCATATTTCATTCCTGAAGCCTTTTCAATGTAAGCAATCACAGGGGAAAACAGATCGATCTGATAAACATCCCTGGTTCCGTTTAAAAATGCCAGAATACGCTCCAATCCCCAGCCGGTATCCACATTTTTCTGTTTTAGGGGAGTCAGGCTTCCATCATGATGCTTTTCATACTGCATAAAAACATCTTTCCCTAATTCTGTATATTTCCCGCAGGAACAGCCCGGTCCGCAGTCCGGTCCGCAATCCGGTCTGTCAGCCACATAAAACATCTCGCTGTCGGGACCGCAGGGACCATATTCTAATCCCCACCAGTTATCCTCTGCCGGCAGGTAATAAATATTTTCCTTCTTAAAGCCGGAGGCAATGCGGAACTGCGCGCCTTCCTCATCTCTGGGCGCATTCTCGTCCCCGGCAAACACAGTGGCCGCCAGATGATCCGCATCGAAACCAAACACCTGCGTCAACAGCTCAAAGCTCCACTGACAGCGTTCTTCCTTGAAATAATCTCCCAGACTCCAGCTTCCCATCATTTCAAAAAAGGTCACATGGCTCTTATCGCCCACCGAATCAATATCATTCGTGCGGACACAGCCCTGCACGTTACACAGCCTGGTTCCCAGAGGATGCTTCTGGCCCAATAAATAAGGCATCAGCGGCTGCATCCCTGCCACATTAAAGAGAACTCCTGTAGAACCATCCGACACAAGCGAAACTGCTCCCACATCTACATGTCCACGGTCTATATAAAATTGCTTCCAGGTTCTTTTCAGTTCATCTGAAGTGAATTGTCTCATATATTTCCTCTCCTCATTCTTCCTCATCAACGCCTTGCTGCTTAAAAAGCAAGCTTCTCTGCAAAATAAGCATCCAGATCCGTAATTGCAATACGCTCCTGCTCCATGGAATCCCTAAATCTGACCGTCACGCAGCCGTCTGTCTCGGAATCAAAATCATAGGTCACGCAGAAAGGCGTACCGATCTCATCCTGACGGCGGTATCTCTTACCGATATTGCCTCTGTCGTCAAATTCACAGTTATACTTCTTGGAAAGCTGTGCAAAAATCTTCTCCGCACCCTCATTTAACTTCTTGGAAAGAGGCAGCACACCGATCTTCACCGGTGCCAATGCGGGATGGAAATGCAGCACGGTACGCACATCTCCCTCACCGATCTCTTCCTCATCGTAAGCGCCGCAGAGCACCGCAAGGAACAGTCTCTCCACGCCCAAGGAAGGCTCAATAACATAAGGAATATATTTTTCACGCTTTTCATCATCAAAATAGCTCATATCCTGCCCGGATACATTCTGATGCTGGGTCAGGTCATAATCCGTCCTGTCCGCAATTCCCCAAAGCTCGCCCCAGCCAAAGGGGAATAAAAATTCAATATCCGTGGTTGCTTTGGAATAGAAAGATAATTCCTCCTGATCATGGTCACGCACACGCATCTCCTCTTCTTTCATGCCAAGGCTCTTTAAGAAGTCAATACAATACTGTTTCCAGTATGCAAACCACTCCAGATCCGTATCCGGCTCACAGAAGAATTCCATTTCCATCTGCTCAAATTCCCTCACACGGAAAATAAAGTTGCCCGGCGTGATCTCATTTCGAAAGGACTTACCCACCTGACAGATACCGAAAGGAATCTTCTTGCGGGAAGTTCTCTGTACATTCTTAAAGTTTACAAAAATACCCTGTGCGGTCTCCGGCCTTAAGTACACCGTGTTCTTGGCATCCTCCGTAACACCCTGGAAGGTCTTGAACATCAGGTTAAACTGACGGATATCCGTAAAATTATGTTTGCCGCAGGTGGGACAGGGAATCTGATGCTCCTCTATGAAATTCTTCATCTGTTCCTGACTCCAGCCGTCCACGGAAGATTCAAGAGTCATCCCGTTTTCCGCCACATAATCTTCAATAATTTTGTCTGCGCGGAATCTTTCATGACATTCTCTACAGTCCATAAGGGGATCTGAGAAGCTTCCAAGATGCCCGGATGCTACCCAAGTCTGAGGATTCATCAAAATAGCGCAGTCAACACCTACATTGTAAGGGCTTTCCATGACAAACTTCTGCCACCATGCTTTCTTGATATTATTTTTAAGTTCCACGCCCAGATTACCGAAATCCCATGTATTGGCAAGTCCCCCATAAATTTCCGAACCCGGATATACAAATCCTCTCGACTTTGCCAATGCTACGATTTTTTCCATTGTTTTTTCCATTCTTAATCCTCCATTCCCGGTCTTTTGGTAAAATACTTATTTATATAAAACATATCCCAGTCCGTCACCGGAGAGCTGTATATTTTTCCGATCACTTGAGACTGTAACATTATCACTGATGTATTCTGCTTTTCCGTCCAGGAAAACAGGCTCCTGCGCATCCGTAATAAGCAATTTATAATCCTTCATTGCGAGAATATCCGCCCTTCCCACAGTATCGTTTGTATCCTTGGTCCCGCTTAAAACCACGTTAAGCTCATATTCCTTCCCGGCATTCTCCGGACTTCCCACAAAGAAAACCGCATGATTAAAACCAGCATAATCCCCTGCCTCCTGATAAGTCATGCGTACCGTTGCCACACCGCCGTCTACGTTAATCTTTTCAACATTAACCTTGCCGTTTCCTGCTGATTTATTATAGTCTGCCGCTTCCATTAATATGCTCTGCTGCAATTCCTCACTGTCATAGTAGCCTTCCTCAAAGCTTTCTACAATGTGAGAAAGTATGGTTCCGTCTCTTTGAACAGTAATCGAAGTTGTCTCTTCACTTTCGCTATTTTGGCAGCCGGATATAAGAAGCACTGCGGCCGCAGCCAAGATACCTGTTTTTATTTTTGAATTCAGTTGAAATCCGGTCATTATTTTATCCAAACCCTTTGCTCAATTTACCCAATCAATTATATATGACTTACCTGTGTTTTTCAACACAAAACTTTCGGTACGCTATTTCATTTCCCGCAAAATTTCCAGACTCTTAAATTTTTTGTCCACAAAACGCTTACGGTAAATTCCCGCTATCTGACAAAGTTCCATAAGAACCTGCTTTGTTACCGTAAAAGTATAAAGCTTTTCCACTCCGGTATTGACTACATAAGAAAGTGCATACAATGTAGAATCCAAATATATCTCCTCCGACGGGGGACCCGGATATTCTCCGTTTAGAGAAAGTGCTTTGATCTCAAATATGTACTGTACCAGCTCATTAGAAAGCCCCTTGTGCAAAAGTGCCCGCAAAGACTGGTATAAAAGCTTTAACATCTCCTTCTCATCACTGTTTTCCCTTGTATAATAATCCATCACCTCAAGAAAATACATCCCATAGCATGCCAGCTCATAATCGGTCCGAAGCTGTTCAAAATAGTTGCTGATAACCGCTTCCGCTATGCTGTAAGAGGTTCTCCCTTCATAAAGGGTGAACTTTCCAAAGCAAAAGGGATTGGTGGAAGCAATCAGCCTGCTGCCCTGCTTTCTTGCACCTCTGGCAAAGGCTGCGATCTTCCCCCTCTCCCTTGTAAGTATCACAACACGACGGTCATATTCCCCCATCGGTTCTGCTTTTAAAATCATCCCTGTAACATTGACCTGTTCCTGCACCTTTCGAAACTCCCTCATCTCTATCTGCCCCTTTTAAGGAGTCCAACGTCCCCAAAGCTTCTTCTCCGTACATGCGGTAGGCCAGATAATCATCAATCTTTCCTGTACTCAAAAACTGCTCCCAGTAATTTGCTGCTCTCATCCTGTGCCCCCTATATATCAAAAGGTATGATATAAAACCATGATATTAGGGTGCGCTTTTTTTGTTTTTCTATTCGTCTTCTGATGGATTATACCCAAAATTTTTAAGCAGGAAATCACTGTCCCGCCAATCTTTTTTTACCTTCACCCAAAGCTGAA
>JAAGKN010000496.1_pt1 | contig 100738 bp, 76 predicted proteins | sample 6206371 | NCBI WGS metagenome assembly JAAGKN01 (sample SAMN11533720, study PRJNA540317) | gut metagenome | isolation source: fecal pellets from male and female animal of same cohort | host: Peromyscus leucopus | place: USA:CA | collected 2017
TACATCTTATGTTCTTATTTATCGCAGGAGAAAACTAGCCATTTAGTTAGCTTCGACATTCAAATACATCTTATGTTCTTATTTATCGGTTAAATACGTCCTGAAATATGTTACGAAAGAAAATTCAAATACATCTTATGTTCTTATTTATCCAACGTTTTTACGCCACCTTACTCATTCATTATACTTACATTTTATCCATAGTACAAGCCTTTCCACCCTTTTTTACCAAGTACCTTCCTCTTTTTCCTGCTTTACGAACCAACCCTTATATTTACTAAGAATTTTAACTTTTTTTCATTTCACAGCTGGTAATTACAAGATCAAACTTTCTCCATTTTGTCTATCACTATTTCCTAATACTTCTTCTCCAAATACATTATCATTCATCAATTTTATAATACATATAAAATCCTCTTCTTCATGGATAACCGCACGTAAATCTTTTCTCAATTGAATCAACTTTGATGGCGACATATCACCCCTAAAAACCGAATTCTGATAATGAGACAAATATTTCTTACATATTTTAAACACCTTTTGCACCCGCTTTTCATTTACATCATAAAACACAAATGCATAATTATAATTCAGATTCTTTTTTGTCGCCATTATACTCCTCCCTTCAAAGAAAACGGCATAAATTCTTTGCCTTCCAAAATATGTTTTATTAATTTATAGCAATCCAATTTCATTGCTGTTCGATATGTAACCTTTCTTTTTAATTTCGGATGCTGATATACCGATTCCAATCTTCCTTCAAATGCTTCAATAAAGATTTTTCTTCCTTCTTCATTTAAAAGACAATAATTCAATTTTTTATCGAAATGTTTGGAAACCTGAATCTTTCGATTATTTACCAAATCAAAAATTGTCCGATACACTATTACCGGCTTGAATACTTCACTCATATCCAAGCTTAAAGAAAACCGTCCCTCAGAAGGCTCATGCAAATAACTGATTCTTTGATCCAAATGAGTTTGATATATTGCAGAAATCGTTTTTCCATATAACAACGTATTTCCAAAAGAGACCATCGCATTCATAGGATTATCAGGTGGTCTCCTGACTCTTTTATTCATAATAAAATCTTCTGGTAAAAAATACTTAAAATCTTCATAAAATCTGCTCCATACCTCACCTTCCAAAGTCATCAAAGATTTTATATTTTCTACTTCTTGTATCTTAAAATAAAATTCTTTCCTAATCCAATCTAAAGTATTTTTCACTTCTTTCTTATCATGTTTATAATAATGATACAATACCTCATAGATATTTTCTCCAATTCCCTTAACAATCGCCTTAGCAATCGCAAGACGGTTATTCTGGAATGCCTCTACCTGTTTTATCAACAATTTCCCACTCATATACTGGTCTCTTGGATAAAACGTACCACTATATCCCTCATAATAATTAAAAAAATGTACCACTACATGATTCTTTGACAGGAAATCCAGTAATTTTGTATTGAAAGACACTTCATTTAAACAATAAATTTCTTTTGTATTTTCAATCGGAATATAAATATTTTTTCCATCTTTGCGAAAACAGAGGGAATTATCTTTTCTGGCTAATTCCCCCATAGATGTAATATATCTTGTACTTCCCATATTCACCCCTCCTCTATATATAGCAGTATTCATAAAACGCACATTTCTTGCATTGCGTTTTATTTAAAACCTCTGGTATAGTTGGTTGTGCCAATAAATCTTCGATCTCTTCTATATATTTTTGAAGTTCTTCTTCTATTTCCTCTGTCAAATCAAAATACATGATTTTCTTATTACTTTTTCCCTTTTCCACAAATTCCAATTTACCCTTCCGAATAATTCCTTTATTCTTTAATACTTTTAGATAAAATAAAAGCAGCCACTTTGCTGCCTCTACATCTGCATCAGATTTTTTCATTTCTGTAAGATATTCATCTGTCAGCCTGTCCAACCGTATATTGTCCAATGCAATTTCTGTATTGCCTTTTTCATCTTTTTCCTCATGCAATGCTTTTCCTATCTTTACCTGTTCACTATTATCCTCCAAATTAATACGGTTTCCATGAAGATAACACTGACGCTTGCAGTGCAAGTAGTAATTTATTAAAGTTCCATTTACCCGCATTTTTACCTCCTCTAAATAAAATCCACATACTCGCCTAACTGTCCCTGTATCATTTTCCTGTTGAGTCTCCCATCCTCAAAATACTTTTCCCCATCTGCGATATAAAATAACTCGCCAATCTGATCATTATAACTGACCTCTACATTTTGACGGATCTGGTAAATAAAACAATTCATTTTTGCCATTACACCAGATAATTTTATTTTTCTTTCTGCATAGCTCATTGTTGAATTTTGCAAAAGTGCTTTATACTCTTCCCACAAATCATTTCCATCTAACATCTCCCCACTTGTCTCATCAAAAATCCTTCTTCCAAGATAAACAGATACATTCAGTTTACTTTCATCTATCAATCGCATATGTTTTTTTACTTGATTAAAATCCAATTTTCCTACTTGTTTTTCAAAAAAATCCTGCTTCATCAAATCTGCATGATTCTTTTTCCATATTTCCAATATTTTTTCATAATAAGATTCAAAATCTTTATTTTCAAGCATATCCCAAACTCGTGGCTGTGTTATCAGAAGTTCCCGTTCGGAACGTATATCGTTTGCATAGACTTTTCCTGGTGTATCTAGCTGAAAAAAATATACAATTCCCTTTCTGCTTTCGCTATAAGAGCGGTTAATTCTTCCTAAAAACTGCTCTTCACTATCCATTTTAGCAATATTCTTATATCCGATGTCCATATCAATATCTACTCCCGCTTCCACGACCTGCGTAGATACCAAAATAATCGGCATATTTTCTTTCCGGACCTCTCCAATGATTTTTTTCCTCTCAAAAATACTATCATCACCTGTCATGCAAAATATTTTTTCTTCTATTTCCTCATCCTTTTTTAGCATATGATAAAATTCCTCTGCATGGGTTTTCGTAATAAATTCAATCAAAATTTTTTTATGTTTTCCACACACTTTCTTAATATGGCAATATAATTGTTCCATGCTATTTACTTCCTGTAATAATTCTCCACGTATCTCCACCCTCTCTTTAAAGCAAGGATGACAAAAATATTTGTTTCTGTCTTGAATCAAATATCCAGTATGTTCTGACTCTTCTTTTAATATCTCTAAATTAGGCAGTGTAGCGGACATAATAATAATTTTCATATGCATAAATTCTGCTAATTCTGTTAAAAATATAATTATTTCACCCCAGATAGAATTTTTATAACTTTGTATTTCATCCAAAACCACAATACTTCCCGCTAATTGATGGAAGGCAAAAACAGATTCCTTATTATCTCCAAATACTGCATCAAAAAAACTTACATGAGTAGTTAAAATCAATGGATAATTCAAAAATTGTCTATTTAACAAAGCTTTTTCATAGTAATTACTCTTTTCTTCTTTTCCCCCCTCCCTTCGTCCCTCCTGCACACACTTAATCGGTGTAATGGAGTTGACAACTGCAATATCATTTAAAATTTCGGGATTTCCTGCAAAAATCCTCTGCAATATTTCTTGGTTTTGCTCTACAAGGGTATTAAAAGGATACACATAATATACTTTTTTCAGCTGCTTGTCCATCATTGCCAGTTGCAAACTTAGATTAATAGAAATATTACTTTTTCCGCTTCCTGTAGGTGCTTCTAAATAAAAAATATTCTTATCTCTTTCCTTTAATAATTGTTTCTCTGCATCCAAAAAAATCTCATTCCTTAAAATATTGATCTGCTTCTCCATTTTTAATTGTGCGGAATCCATTGGATAAATTTCTGATTCATATTTACGGATTTCCTTATTTACTTTTGTATTTTGAAATATCTGAAAAAAGTCTGAAGCAGAATCAATTCCCCCTAATCCGTCTATATTCACTCCTGACATAAACCCTGAAGTAGCATAATAATCAGCCGCTACCAACATGGAATAGATGAGTTTTTCATAAAAATATAACCAGATACCCTGATTCTTGGTCTGCATTTGTTCTATTTCATTCAATAGATTAGATAATTTTTTTATGTCACTCTTCTTTAATTCAAATGCTTCTACAAAAATATCATTATGTTTTTTCTGAAGGATTTCTATAATCCCCCTATGATTACCTTCTGTCAAACTATAGATAAAATCTTTTAACGAAATAAGTCCACTATGATGTCTGGCAATTGCATATGCATTACATACCAGCGGAATACATAATCTCTTCCCCACCTCCCCGCCTATCCTTTTAATTTTTTTATAGTAGTAATCCATATAAATGACAGCAGATAACGCAGAATGTCCATTCCCTGCCGATGCATATATGGCATCCTTTTTAACTTCCTGCCTGCCCAACACATTCCTTTGAAAATTAGGATTTAGCTTCCCCAAGTCATGAAAGGTAACAACATTGCACCACATCTCTTTTACTAAGCATTCCGCCTCTTCCCCAATTATCCCAAAATAAATATTTATAAAGCGCTGAATAGCTTCACCCATATTCTTATGCCCATAAATCTGCTGAAAATATTGTTGACAAAGAATGGTATGTTCTTCTAGCATTTCCCAATTTTTATTATTTTTATCTACATCCTCTTTCTTGTTTGTACGATTGCTATGTGCATAGTACAAATCAGGGTCTTTTAAAATCTCGTTAATACAAATAAAGTTTAATTCCATAAAATTCCCCTTCCCACATTTTACTTTCTTTTCTAAATACATAAATGGGAAGCCAGAGAGATTCCCGGCTCCCCATTACGGGCAGAACTTCTAAAACAACCTGCTTACATCACAATTTTAAACAAACTAATAAAACATGACATTCCTCTGATTAATACAGTACACTTCCTGATCTTCCCAAGAGACAACAGCATCCGTATAAATAAAACTATGCAAAATATAATTATTGGTCCATGCATCTAATTGTTCTGGTAATTTCTCCTCATATTTAAAAGTCATCTCTTCCTCCTCCCAAAAATCACTACCAGTCTGCAATGTAGCTTTTTCTTTTGGAAACAAGGAAGCAATTTTACCTTTTCCACATTTAACTTCCTCTGCCTTTTCCACGCAAACATCAGAAATATCTGCAAAATGATCATTTTTCCCAAGGTATGGAATATACACACACCTTTTTTCTTGCAATGCCTCACATAGCTTTATTGCCTCTTCGCAATCAAGCAACACACAGATATGCCATGAAGGTTCTTCTAACCATTGTTCTTTAACAATCAGATTTCCTCCTTGCTCTCCCGATGCATACCCGACTGAATTATTAAATATCTGAATTTTTTTATGGATAAATCCACTTTCTGCATTAGGAAGCACTGACACATGAAGTTGCTTTAGTTTTTCATAAAATTCAGGGAAACTTTCTTCTAATTGCTTAGGTCTTCCCGTCTGATTAAATTTTTGTGTATGTCCTCCATACCCGAGAATTGCACCCAAAATACCGAGCAACGCAATCCTATGGATATTACCATATGTAAAATAAACATATGAGTTAACTTCCGGCTTTTTAAAAAACGCAGTTCTTCCACTTAATTTAAAACACACAGCATCCATAAACTATACCTCTTTTTGTGTTAAAATATTGTATACCTTTACTCCTTCTATATCCTGCTTTAATATTGTCGTATCCTTGTTATAATAAATTTCTACCGCTAATGCCTTTTCCCCCAGTTCTTTTATTAAATTCCCGCAGGTTACAGAAATCACATTTTTTTCCTCCCCTTTTTGAAATCTGATATAGGATGTTAAATTTGGCAAATATACATCTTGCCTGGTTTCTACAAATAAGGCAAATTCATTTTCACATCCTTCCTTTGCATTTGTTGCAAAGGAAGTCGCACACATCAAGGATGTACGTTTAAAATTCTGATAGTCATCCTCTGTATATCCCTCTGTCACACCTAATTCTATTAATTCCTTATAAGCCTGTGGATTAATGACAAAGGGATACATATAATGAGCCTCATCACTAACAATCTTTGTACCCAAAGTAGAATTCTTTGCTTCTCCTTTTTCTTTCTCTTTGGAAGAATCTCGAAAAGGAGATAATATCTGCTGTTCCTGTGGCTCTGTCTCTTTATAAACATTGAAACCCTGACCAATTTGTACTGCACCTGTAATAGCAATATTATTGCCCGATTCAGCATAGGTTGCACCAAAATTTTTTACATCTACCGCTGTCATTAAATTCGTTAAAACCTTTCTGCTATCTTTTGCCTCTGCTTTTGTTGCTTCCCCAAAAAGAAAATCATATCTCTCCTTTAATGAACGCGGCACAAGTGAAATTTCTCCCTTACTTTCCTTAAATGTCATCGACTTAATATATAACACCTTCTTGCCTTCATTCTCCCACATTTTTTTCATCGGATATTTTAATGCCTTATCGCTTCCAAATGTTCTCCCGTCAGAAATTGTCTTTGGATACCCTGAAAAATCCGCATTCCAATTTGCCATAATTGAAGAGATTCCAATCACTCCATATACTCGTTTATTCATCCTCTTTTTCCTCCTTTTCTTTCTTTTCCAATAACAAATTATCTATTACAAATCCTGCACTAATCATATCCTGTAGTACCGATTCCTGTGGTTTATAACCTTCTATCATTCCATACAATCTGCTTACCCGCTTTGCACCGATTGGAATTGCATAATTATACTTTTTAAAGTATTTTTCCAATAAATCCTTTAATTTCTTATCCGTACCCGCATTTAAGAATGGATTGATCATTGATTGTTTCTTTTTCCCCGTTTTGTTTAAATAGACAAAATATCTCGCCAATTGACCAATAGCAAAATAATACTCTCGGTCACTTTCTAGTCCCACATACTCCTCCGAACATAATTTTACTTTTAGATTTTCTCTTAACTCTACAGAAAAATCTGCCATATCCTCTCCTCCTTCTGTAAAATACTGCATCAATGATAACCTCAAATTCAGTTGTTTTGCTGCTTTTAACATATGTTCATTTGAAATAGAACTTTTAATCAGTTCCCTAGAAACTTGATCCAACAATTCTCTCATTCCTTCCGCATTTCCTAAATGCAGCCAGCCAAAAAGCTTTCTTCTAGACAATAACAGCATTCTCTTTACGGTTTCCTCCGTTATTTTGATATCTGCCTCTTCCGAAAAGTAATTATTCACCAGCATTTTTGAAAAGAAAATATCATTGATAAGTTCTTCTATTTCCTTATATGTTGCACACGTTTTTCCAAATTCATATTCCGGATTTTTTTCATCTTCTATATTCAATTTATTTTCATATAGAAAAGGCTCTTTTAAATGGTTATCAAAAAATGGAACCACATCCTGATCACGAATCTCAACTTCTTTTCCTTTCTGAATCCTCAGGTAAAAACCACTTACCGAATCTGGTGGATATTCATTATTCTTGAAAGCATCAATATTTCTCTTCTCCATATCTACATAAACGTTATACTTTCCAACCATTGCAAAATTCATTAAATAATCAAAAAATTGCTTTTGCAATATCACATCATCTTTATTCAACAAATACGGTGCAACGCTCTTTCTTGTTTTGATAGATAAAAAGGGTTTTTTTGCATTCATGCCCTGATTGTTATCGGGCAATCCTAAAGTTTCGCCATTTACAATAATGTTATATTGGTTGCTATTATAAATATTAGGAATAAAATAACGATTCCCTTCTCTTTGATACTCTTCTCTTTCAGCTTCAAAAAAAATCTTCAAATAATCCTTTTTATCCATGTCAATATCCAATCCCAAATTATCCATGTCAAAAATATGTTCCTGAATCCATTTTTTATTTTTTTGCAAAACCTCCATATTTACCTGTCCAATTTCTGATTCTAGCTTTTCATAAATAGATAATGCCTTTGTCTTTTTACACTTTGTTTCAGGATGTTCTAAAATATCATAATATCCATCTATAATTTCTGGTGTCAGTTTCCCATTTGAAACACTCTCTTTCTTTATCCAGAACGAAAGATAATTATTGGAATGAATGATTTTATCCGGATCCTGAGGTTTATTCATGGATATTAAATTACTATAGTAATCATAGTAACAAAACTCATTAAAGTTTACTGCACTCTTATTAATTTCCCCTGTTTTCTTATCCAATTTGAAATCTGTTGCCGATATGACTTCCCCATTTTTCCCAACAAGGATATAACTCCCTGGCTTCGGAATATAATAATCCAGAATAAGTTGTTCCCTTTCTTCCTCCGTATAGCTTCCAAATACTTCCAAACACTCACCTAGCATGTTCTCACCTCCTTACAGCCATCGGTAATTACACGTCCCATATCCTCGACCGTTCATCTCTCCCATCCCTGCACCGATAGCCAATTGTGCCAGATTCTGTGCCCATTCATTTTCCGCCACATGAAAACGAAGTTTATCTCCCAACAAATGAATATTTTTATACTCTAAAGACACCGGGCTTTTATTTAAAAATTCTACTCCAGTAAATAGTTCGAAGTCTTCCGGCGGCTTCTCACCATAGAACTGCTGCCATTTTTTCAAAAGATTAACTTTTAATCTCTCTTCATATTGTTCAACAGACAATGTGTCCCTCCAATATCCCTTTTCACACTTCATAACAACAGGTGTCAATGTAAATAATAACTCAATATGTTTTTGTGGGATAATTTTTAACTCTGCCGTAAGTGCCTTCACCGTTTCCGTGTGACCATTCACCACTTGTTCTGCAAAATATTTTGCAAGCTCTGAATCAATGGTACGAATCGTCAATGTATAAATTCTATCTTTTTTATATATCTTGTCCTGTTCTACCGGATAAGGCGAATCAAAGCAATATCCGACATATTTATTCTCATTATGCATCTTTGCAAACCGCTCATCTTTTACTAATTCCTGATCTAAAAATGCCGCCATTTCTGACTGCACTTTAGCTGCCGGAATGTCTTTCAAAAGATACAGTCGAATTCTAATCTGCATCACCTTTACCTTATTTACCTCCATATATTACTTGTTGAATAAAACTCTATTCAACACCTCCTCCTTTCTTGTATATTTTATCAAAAATTACTTTCCTTTTCTCCATCTGTACATCTATCACCTCCTAATCACACGTAAAATTTCATGTAAATATATATGATAAAGAGAACTTCTTATTGCAGAACCCTCTTTTCTCATCCATACATCTCCCTCTCCATCTGAATCTGTTCCCGCATCCGCTCCACTACATTTTCAGGACCAACAATCCTTGCCCCGCTTCCCAATGCAAATATCCATCCTAAGAACTGTTCACTTACTGCCACATCAACCACCGCAATAAAATGCTCGTCGTCAGATTTCCTCATAGTCACATCTTTGCCAAACCGGTCAATCACAACTCCTGCAAAATAATTTTTAAACTCAATCTTCACCCGTTCTTCTTTGCCATCAAACATTCCAAAATGCTTCTTTGTATAGACTGCCATATCATATTCCCTGAAATGCTGCCGTCCCTCTCTTTTATCTGTAGTCAAATTCAGATTCAGCATTTTATCAACTCTGTAATGCTTTATGATCCCTGCCAGACTGTCATAACCAATCAGATAATAGTTCTCATCATCCCACAAAAGTCCCCATGGACTGATACAAAAATCATCTCCATCATGGCGTAAGACCATATTCTTATCCACATCCCAGTTATAGTATTGAAATTTGATTTTCACATTAGATGCAATCGCTTCATGAATCATATCCACATTGTAATAAATTTTCTCATTTATCGTCTTGATTCTGCCGGATACATATACCTGACGCTGTAATTTTTTTGCATCATGTCTGCTTAGAAAGCCTTCTAACTTTTTAATCAGCTTTTTCGATTTCCTCTCTGTAATAAACTTCGACGACTGTACTGCATCCACTAAAAGCTTTAACTCTGCCAGTTCAAACTCCCTTGCTCCAACATGATAATAACATGTCCTATTTCTCTTTTCCCCGATAATATCTATCCCATACAGACGCAGAGCTTCCATATCTGCGTAAATGCTTTTTCTTTCTGCACTTATATCATAGCTTTGTAATTTTGCAAGAATCTGTTCCATCGTAAGGCTATGATTATCATCCGTCTCTTTTAGCAAAATCTGCATCAAACGCATTAATTTAAGTTTCTGATTCATTCCTTTTGCCATATATAATCTCCTAAACAATACCCGAGTTTCTCTTTCACAAGTTGTTTCAAATGGACAGATATCCACTCCCATTTACTTCGACTAGTGTCATTATATCATGTGTTTATAAGTATTTAAACGATTAATGCCTTTTTTCTTCAAACTTTCTTTAAAATTTTTTTATTTTTTATTTAAATTCTAAATTATATATTGTCCCATAAAAAGGATTTTGTAATTTCCATTTCTTCTTATCACCCCTTGTATTTTCGATATATTGGAGTGAACAAAACCTTTGTTCTAAAAATAATTATGATTTTTTATCACCAATACCAGACAAAACGGCAATACTCAATTTTCCTCTCAAAAAAATAACAGGAAAGCATCTGATTTTCATCCAGAAACTTTCCTGCTGCTATATTCCATTTTCAAATCAACAATCCCACAGAAGTCAACAAGACCGATCATTCCATTCTTATTCCTCTGCAATCAGCCTGACCGGCTCCATTTTCCGAATCTTTAAAGAAGCGATACTCTCCGCAAGAATTGCCGTAACAGTAATCCCCAGTACAATCAGGAAATCAAATAAAGGATTCATATACATATTTCCCTGTTTGATTCCGCAAAATGACAGACAAAGTTCTACAATGGAATCTGCCATCAAATGTGCCGCTGCTGTTCCCGCTGCCGCGCCCAAAATGATTATCGGAATATCGGCCATCATTGTGGAAAACATCAGCTGTCCGGTAGTAAAACCCAGTGCCTTATGAATCCCATATGTTCTTCTCTCCCTTAACAATCTGGTCTTCACCAGTAAAAGCACCACCAGAATAACAACAAAAATCGTGCTACTGCCAAACACAATGCAAAGCATCTCTATTCCTGAAGAAACCGGAGTTAAGATTGTCTCTAATGCATTTGTACTATCGGAAAATTCGATATCCGGATAAGCACTGAAATAATCCTTGATATCTTCATAGGTATACCCCTCTTTTGCATATACACAAATGCCACTAGGCTCCACCTTACCGTTCATCCGGTCTGCACCGTCAAAATTCATCATGGTCTTTAATCCATTATTATTGATTTTCTGGTCGATTCCACATATGATATATTCTTTTCTTTCGCCCTCCCCTTTTACATATACCACATCTCCAACACCTGCTCCGACTCTTTTGCTGATCACGGTCGTCAGTACAATTTCATTCTCATACTGAGGCAGGCGGCCTTCTACAATAATTTCATTTTCCAATTGATCCGGCTCGCTCCAGATATCACAAATTTGACTCGTCTCCTTATCACCATGGCTGATCGTGATATTCACATTTGATGTATATAATATTTTTTCGATCTCCGGATGTTTTAATAGCTCTTCCCCAATCCGCTCCAAATCTGTTCCATTTGCACCTGCAGTACCCACATCAAGCCCGGTAAGCTTCAGTAACGTGGTAGTATCCAGAGCAAAGTTTTGCAGCATGCCGAAACCGACTGCCATGGTAAATCCCATCACTGCAACAATCATGCAGACAGCTGCACTTTTTCCTTTTGCATACAGGATACTTTTTATCCCCAATACCGTAGTGACAGGAAGATGTGCTCTTTCCAGGGGCAGAGGATTTTTACGAAAACTATGGGTAGCAAAACCACCTCTTAGTGCCTGCAATACACTGATTTTCCCATAAGACCTGCTGGCAGACAAAGACACCAGAAATACCATTATGGAAATCACAAGAACTGCCAGTGATGCAGCCTGCCAGTCAAAGGGCTGATTCCAGGAAAGACCGATAATACTGCTTTGTATGTTTCCAATCGGCACGGTAAGCACTCCTCCCGCAGTAAGCCCGATCAAAGTACCAGCCAGGGTCACCTCCATCATTTCCAGAACACCTGCCCATTTCAACTGCCTTCCTGTATACCCGGCTGCCTGCAAAATACCAATATTTTTCATATTTTCCTCTACAAACTGTCGGATACTGAATTGCACGATAATAAGGGCAATCAATATCAGCAAAAGGGAAAAGACAAGGATAATTCCCATAACGATATTGGAAATCATCATACCGTCTCCCCTCATTGCCCCCCAGGAGACTGCCGCAAGCCCTTTCTTCAAGGGGTCTTCATTAAAACGTGCTGTCATAATCTCATCAAAAGCAACGGAATCCACGCCCGGCTTTAACCTGACCTTATGATACATATACTGTGGGGTCTGTGGCACGGGACTATCATCTAAAATTTCTTCATAACGCGTATTTGAAATATAACATTTATTCATCGACACATTCATTGTGCTTGCAAAAATTGGGTCCTCTATAAAACCTTTTACCGTAAATGCATATTCCACATCGCCTAGATAAAGCAGTAAGGTATCACCTGTTTGAAATCTGTGGTCCACTTTCATATAGTAAGGCAGTAAAATAGAATCTTCCTTTGTCTCCTCCTTCAGATCCTCTGGTATCTGCCCGATTCTTCTTTCATCCTCTACCCGTTCCAACAAAAAAGGTATGCTGTCCTCCTCTTTTTCCCCTTCCTTTTTGTAACTGGCACCTGGGAAATACAAGCACACATTCTTTTCAATTGCTTCCGGCTCCTCCTGCGTTTCCAGAATTTCCATTATTTTTTGGTCATTTTCTTCTGGGGAAATGGAAAACCAGTCTGCTCCATTTACTTCCTCATGAATCGTGTCTAATACCTCTCCCGTACTTGTAAGCAAAGATGTACTCACATAAAGCAGCAAAACCGCAAGTGCAGTCAGAAAAAGAATTACTATAATATTCCCCTTTTTTTTCTTCATGTTATGCTTTGAGATAAAATAAAGCGGATACATCCCTACCACCCCATTTCCTGCAAAAATGAGCGGAGCCTTTCATGACGCTCCTGATCTCCTCTTACATAAGTCCCGAGCATAAGTTCACCGGTAATGGTTCCGTCCTTCAGATAGAGAATCCGGTTTCCCCTTCTTGCACACTTCATATCATGGGTAACCATGACAATGCTCTGCCCGTTCTCATGAAATCCTGTCAGTATCTTCAAAATCCGTTCCGTATTTTCGGAATTTAATGCCCCTGTAGGTTCATCGGCGAATAGGATTTCCGGCTGGTTAATGATTCCCCTTACCAGTGCTGTCCGCTGCTGTTCCCCACCGGATAACTGACCCGGGAACTTGGTAAAAGATGCTTCTGACAGCCCTACCTCTAAAAGCTTCTCCTTTGCTCTCCTGATAAGCTCTTTCCTGTTTTTTGTTACTAACAGGCCGCTGACCATAACGTTATCCAGAACGCTCATCGTATCATTTAAGTAATTCTGCTGGAATACAAAGCCGCAATGGTTCCTGCGGAAAACCGCCAGCTTATCATTGGAATATCTGGAAATTTCTTCGTCACGATACTTTATGCTTCCAAGGGTCGGGCGGTCCATTCCCGAAAGTGCATAGAGCAGCGTGCTCTTTCCCGAACCAGAGCTTCCCATCACCACGGTAAAATCCCCCTGCTCTATGGATAAATTTAAATTTTTTAATACATGCTGCTGGACACTTCCGTTAGAAAATGTCTTGCATAAATCTTTTGCCGTTAAAATTGCTGCCATCTTTTTTCTCCTCCCAGAAAAATTTTTTGCACAAAATAAGGATGCCACATCCTTTTCTTTGACATCCTTATTGTAAAACATATAAATACTTAAATCTTGAGCTGTTCCTTGTCCGTTCCTTAACTGTTTCTTAAATCCGCTTAATATTTGTGCTTTCCTCATTAGTCTGCAAATCCTCAGCCCGGAAAGCATGATATCCCTCATAATGATAACTTGTATCAATTCCTTTCATATATACTTCCCAGCTATCAATTTTATCCGTCAACGCATCTTTCAGTAAAACTTTAAGCTCAATATCTTTTATTGGACTTCTTTCCATAGCAAGTAAATAATCTTCCTTATCCACCTTGCTCCAATCTACGACTAATCTTAATTCCTTTTTCAGAATCAAATCAAGCCATATACGAGTACTTCTTCCATTTCCTTCCCTAAATGGATGAGCAATATTCATTTCCACATACTTTTCAATAATTTCATCATAAGTAGATTGCGGCATATCATCAATATTTTTTAAAGCTGCTTCCAAATACATTACAGGCACAAACCTAAAATTTCCTTTTGCAATATTAACCGTTCTTACCTTTCCGGCAAATTCATATATTTCTCCAAAAAGAAACGCATGAATTTTTGCCAGCCCCGAAAATTTCCCTATTTCACATGAGGTAACAATATTGTTTTCGTATAATGCAACCGCTTTTGTTTTACTTATTTTCTCTTCTATTCTTGCAAGTTCTGCGGAATCAGTAATTCCCATTTTATTTTGCAGTGCCATATTTACCTCCCCAGCTCCGAATATCCGAAACTATTTAACAACCTAATCTTTGCACTGTACAGCATATCACAAAATGATTAAGAGATAAAGAAAATATATCCTTTTATGAAGTATTCCAATATATTATTTTACCCGGAAAACCAGCCAGCAGCCCTATACCTTTTTCAGGAATAATACCACCAAAAATCCAGTTTCATCACCGCCACTTAAATTCCTGCACTCCATACCCCCGTACATCCGTTCCATAAACATGTTGGCAAGATAAAGACCCAGCCCGGAACCTGTTTTTCCCTTTGTATTACTCCCTCTGTAATATTTTTCCGTAACACACGACAATTCCTCTTCCGGCATTCCTGTTCCATAATCCCGAAGCCGGATTAAGATTCCCTCTGCTTCTTTCACAAAAGAAACTTGAATCTCAGTCCCTGCATATTTGTTAGAATTGCTCACTACGTTATCCAGCACCTGGGATAACCTTAATTTATCCATATAGACCAGGCACTCTGGTATTTCGCCTTCCATTTTGATGTTGCTGTAAAACTTCAGTTCATCTAATATTTGTCTGATCTGCATACTGCTTTCCTCCGATGGTTCCACCTTCAAAACTTCCAGCTCATCCATTGTTGCCTGAAACAGATTTTCCACCAGTGCATCCATTACCTCTGCCTTTGCTGCAATAATGTTAATCTTCTCTATTATATCCCTGTTTTTTTCTTTTAACAGCAATACCTCACAGGTCGCCTTTATCGTGGAGAGCGGCGTTTTAATATCATGGGACAATTCCGCCATCAATTCCTTTTTACTACGATTTGCCTGATATTCACTCTCCTTAGCACGTTTCAGTTCTTCTCTCAACAGGTCGAAACTTTCTGTAAATGCTCCAAAAAAATTATTCCGGTTCATCGGCAGCGGCATATCAAAATTTCCCTTTGCAATCTCTCCTGAAAATCTTTGAAGCCGCCTGAAGGGTGCCATAAAATACACATAAAAAAGAAAGCAGAATACGAGTCCTGCAAGCAGCATCACTCCACAGATTATTTCCAATTTTATCATTAAATGATAACTCTGGTTTTTATAAAGGTTTTCTCCTTCATGCCAGACAACCTTTCCGACAATCCCTTCCTGATTTTTCAAATCCAGAATGACTGCCTGTGCCTTTAAGGACTCATTTAACCTGATTCCATAATCCTGGTCTGTGAGATAAAGAATTTCACAATCAAACCTGTTTTCTAACTTCTCTTTTTCCTCTGCTTTTGATAATCCTGCCTCTATCTGCTTTAACTGTGCATTATAATACACCATATCTATGGATACTGTACTCTCCCTCCTGCATACCATATAAATCACTGCCATGATTCCAAGCAAAAGCACAGTATAAAAAACCGCTATATATCTAATCTTCATCTTCAATCTCCAGCATATATCCTGTTCCCCATATTGTCTTAATCATTTTGGGTTCATTCGGATTGTCCTCCAGCTTTTCACGCAGTTTGCGGATATGCACATTCAATGTACCGTCGCTGAAATAGGCATCTCCCCATACCATATCAAATAGCTTCTCCTTGCTGACAATAGTATTTCGATACTCGAAAAGGCATTTTAACAACTTAAATTCCTTTGCCCGCAAAACAACCTCCTTATTCTTCACAAACGCTTTTAATGTATCTTCCTCTAATCGCAGTCCTCCACAAACGGGCAATGCACTTTCTGTACACTCGTCCTTATCCCCTCCGCTCCCTATCCTCTTTAATGTCACCCTTACCTTCGCCAGCAAAACACTCAGCGTATACGGCTTTTTTATATAATCGTCTCCGCCAATATTTAATGCAATCAATATATCATCATCACTCTGTCGCGCACTGATAAATAAAATAGGGATATCCGACTGCTCCCTGATTTTCCTGCAAAGCCAAAAACCACTCTCTTCCTGCAAATTAATATCTAATAAAAGAAGATCTACAGTATTCTCTTTCATAAAAGAAAAATATTTTTCCGAGCTGTCCACACAGGCACAAGTTACATCAAATGCCTGAAAATATTCACATGTCATGTTCGCCAAATCGGTTTCATCATCTATGATCAAACAATTGTAATGCATATCTGTTCCTTTCCTTAATACCACTAATTGAACGTTTTTTACCAACAATCCCTTTTTACATGATTTATTGTCATCAATAACATCATCACCAGATTTATCTTTTTCACTTCATTCCAGGGAGAGTACGATTGCCTTTTTAAAAACTGTCCAAAAACCTTTATTACCCAGATTCAAATATACTCCCACAGCCTCTTCCTTCCTGCCGTATATATTTTTCTATATTTACAGTATATCATATATCCCAGTGAAACAAAAAGATGAAATAATCGTAATGTTAGAATAAAATGTATTGACTTTCTGTGCGTACAGTAATATAATTAATGTACGCACAGGAAAGAGAGGTGAAACAATGGCGTCAAAAAAGGCAGGACGACCACCCTCTGACAATTCTATGACGGACAGGATATTTGTACGTGTAAACAAAGAAACAATAAACAAGCTTGATGAGTGTACACAAGAATTGAAACTCTCCCGTTCAGATATTGTCCGAAGAGGAATTGACATGGTACATGAAAGCCTGAAAAGGTAAAAAGAAACGAATTCTGATGTCTATGTCATACAGTATAAAATTCTTTTTTACTTTTCCAACTTTAATAATTATGATAAAATATTTACTAGAATTAATAAATTACGTAATAATAAACGAGGTAGCACATCATGATTTTATGTATTGCAACAGCTCCATGCAAAGTCTTATAGAGCAGGATTGCATGGAGTAAATAAACTGTTCTAAGACTTTGCAAATTTCAATCACCCAAATATTGAGATAGGAGCAAAGTCTATGAAAAATTATATAAAAACAATGCGGGAAACAAAAACATTTTTACTGCTTTGGATTACCCAGTCCTTTTCCGGCCTTGGCAGTGCCATGACAAGTTATGCACTGGTCATCTGGTCTTATACCCAGAAAGGGTCTGCATTAATGACTGCACTTTTGATGGTAAGTTCCTATGTACCGTATGTGCTTTTCAGTATTTTTGCAGGAGCACTCAGTGATAGGTGGAATAAGAAAATTACCATGCTGGTGTGTGATTCCGTAGCTGCACTGACAACTGTTATTATGCTGTTCTTATTACAAAGCAGTAATTTACAGATATGGCATCTTTATGTCATCAATGGGGTAAACGGACTGATGAACACTGTGCAGCAGCCTGCATCGGAAGTGGCAACCACAAGAGTGCTTCCAAAGAAATATTACCAGCAGGTAGGGGGCTTAAGATATTTTTCCAGTTCTCTGAATTCCATTATGACACCAATTATCGCTACGGCTGTTTTAGGAATAGCAGGTATGGGAGCAGTAATTGCCTTTGACCTGCTTACCTTTTGCATTGCATTTGGTACGCTGCTATTCGGAATCCGGATTCCCGAAAATGAGAAAGATACAGAAGTACCGGAAAAACTGCTGGTTTCTGTAAAAAGAGGGATAAATTATTTGAAGCAGGAGAAGGGGATTTTTAATCTGATTCTGTTTCTGGCAGCAATCAATTTAGTGGCTTCCATCTATGATGCGGCCTTTCCGGCAATGCTGCTTTCCAAAAACGGTGGAAGCGAAAAAGTATTGGGACTGGTCAACGCAGTAATCGGTATCACCACGTTTGTAGGAAGTATACTGGCATCTTTTTTGAAAACACCAAAAAGCCGGATCAGAGTAATCTGCAACTGTCTGCTGTTTTCCATGAGTACAGAAAATTTTCTGCTAGCATTTGGCAAAACACCATTCGTATGGTGTATTGGCGGATTTCTCGGCTGGATTTTCATACCACTTATGAGCACCAACCTGGATGCCATTCTGCGTTTACATGTACCGGAACAAATGCAGGGACGGGTATACTCTGTCAGAAATTCACTACAGTTTTTCACAATACCTATTGGCTATTTTCTAGGTGGATTTCTAATTGACCAGATATTTGAACCATTTATGGCGAAACGGCCCGGGAACAGCATTCTGGTACAAATATTTGGAAACGGCAAAGGCTCTGGTGCCGCATTTCTATTCTTTATCATTGCATTTGCAGGAATAGGAACATGCCTGTATTTCAGACGAAATAAACATATCTGGAAATTAGAAGAATAAATATCAGAACCTAATGTTGTCCTGGAATTTCCCATATATGCAAGTGACCAGACGGAAACGACAGTGACAGACAACCCAAAGAAAACCTCAGAGATTACAACTCTGGGGTTTTCTCTATGTCTGCCTTAGTTTTTCTTTAATGGAAGCTCACTGATGCCACACAGATCATCACCTTCAGCCGGTAATAATTACAATAACGGTGCCAGTACCTTTGCAACACACCCGGCCAATCTCATCCCCCATCCTCTCTTTAATGCAGTTTCCATTGTTACTTCCCTGCATTTTGTAAGGGTTTTTTGAAAATCCTCTTCAATATCAGAAATACATTTTGTATGGCACATATAGGTCGCACATTCAAAATGATGGTAAAGACTTCTGTAATCCAGATTAATCGTACCAACTACTGCCTTCCTATCATCGCTGACAAATACCTTGGCATGGACAAAACCAGGAGTATATTCATAAATCTTTACCCCAGATTTTAATAATGCAGCATAATGTGTTTTTGCCAGTGCATATGGTATCCTTTTATCGGGAACCCCCGGCAGGATAACTCTCACATCAATTCCCCGCTCCGCTGCAAACTGAAGCGCTGCCTGCATTTCTCCGTCCAGAATCAGATAGGGTGTCATAATATGCACATATTTCCGCGACTGGTTAAGGATATCCATATATACACGTTCCCCCACTTTATCCTGATCCAGTGGGTAGTCACCAATGGGAAGCACATATCCTTTGGCATCCTGCTTTTTTTCTATCGGAACCCTTATATATTTTTCAAATTCCGGTACCTTCTCGTCCAGATTCCACATTTGCAAAAACATCAGGGTAAAGCTTGCCACAGCCTCGCCCTTTACCATCACAGCAGTATCCTTCCAGTGCCCATGTTTTTCCACATGATTAATGTATTCATCTGCCAGATTTATTCCACCATTAAATGCGGTTTGTCCGTCAATGACCAGAATCTTACGGTGATCGCGGTAATTATAATGTGTGGATACAAAAGGTGTCAGCGGTGCAAACATTTTACACTGTATTCCAAGCTTTTTTAGCCGTTTAGGATAGTCATGGGGCAGTGTGGAAAACTCACAGGTACCATCATATAACACCCTGACTTCAACACCTTCTGCCGCTTTTTTTGCCAGTATTTCTAAAATCTTTCCCCACATTATCCCTTCCGCTATAATAAAGTATTCCAGAAAAATAAAATGCTTTGCCTGCTCTAACTGTACCAGCAATTCCTGGAATTTATCCTCACCCAATGGGAAATAAGTTACCTCTGTATTTTCATAAATCGGATAGCAGCCCGTCCTGTTAATATAATGTGCCAGTGCCGCACTCTCCGGATTTTCTGTCTGCAGCTTCTGCATAGTTTCCTCAGACTGCAGAATACCTTCCTTTGTCTCTCCAATCAGCTGTTGTAGGCGGTCCTTAATTGCCCGGTGTCCGATATCCATCCTTGTATAAAGCAGAAAAATTGCACCAAATACCGGAAGCAGCATAATTACCATCAGCCACGTCAATTTTACATCCGATTCAAAATCGCAGTTAAACAGATAAACTATCATGATTATCGTAAATACAGCTGTACTTCCCATAATGTGAGGAAGAAATTCACTAAACCACCAAAATGCACAAAGCAAAAAGAATACCTGTATCAAGAACAATACGAGAATCAGCCCCAGACGGCTGAATACCAGGCTGATCAGACCCTTCTTTCCCTTTTTTAACAGATACATTCCTGTACTTTCTTCATTATTCATGAATCTTCCTCCTTCGTCCAAACATTACACCGATACACAGATATTATCATTACTATTTGGCAATAATCTAATCTTTATTCCACAAAGCGTACTGCCAGTGACAGATTCTTCATTGTACAAAGCGTTCCAGCCAATCACAAATTTCTTTACATGCATGTCTATTCACACATCTTGTCTGAGCCTGCCTCATTTTCTCTGCCACCTGCCGTTTTCCGGCATAAATAACTGCCGGTATCAGACGTTTTTGAATATTTCCCACAGGAATACACATATGATGCTTTGCAAAAAATCTCTGATTTGCAAGTTCACACCCGGGAATCGGAGAAATATGAATGAGTGTTGTTCCTGATGCTGCTGCTTCTGTAGATGACAATCCTCCCGGTTTGGAAATAAACACATCACTGGCTTTCATATATAAATACATTTTTTCTGTATTTTTTAAAACATGAAGCCTTTCCGTATACTTTGCACGTTTTTTCAGTTTATGGAACAAATGGTCATTATTGCCACAAACGACAATACATTCCACCTCTTTTTTCTGTTCCATATAACCACAGACAACCTCAACCGCCTGTTTCAAACTGCCTGCACCAATACTCCCGCCTGACACCAGAATATAATGCTTTTCAGGTGACAGCCCAAGATGCTTTTTCGCTTCCTCTTTTGTATATTCCTCTAAAAATGACTGATTTATAGGGATTCCGATAGGGAGAATCCGTTCCTTTGGTATTCCTCTTCCAGCAAATTCCGGCAATAATTCCTCATCCGGAATAATATAATAATCACACTCTGTTTCCTCAGTAAAAGGAATACATGTATAATCTGTAGCAATAAACACAGTTTTGGGTACTTTCATTCCATGCTGTTTCATGTATGTTATTACCTCTGCCGGAAATAAATGCGGCATGATAATCCAATCCACAGGATGTTCTTTCAAACGTTTTTCCAATAATACGGCAATTTTCCGGTTTGCCAAATATACCGGTGAACGGAAAGGCAATCTTCTATAGCCCTCACCTAAAAGATAAATCAAACCAAACAGGGCTGGCATTCTTTGTGCCGTTTTTATATAAGTATTTCCAATTCTCTCCGCAAATCTCCTGCTGACTAATTCATATGGATCCCATATTTCTGCGTGATGCCCCCGTCTTTGTAATTCTTCCAGTACTGCATTCCCTGCTGCATTATGTCCTCCACCGGTACTGCATGACAAAATCAGTGCATCCATAACAATCTCACCCTGCGTTTATCCCTTTCTTCCGTACTGTAATATAAGCGGATAAAAACACTGACTACAATCAGCAAAAATCCCATTACTATAGATGTCTTCACTTTCAAAAGCTTCATCATAAAAAGAGATACTGAATACGTGAAAATAGTCCGGTCATAATGCGGTGTCACCCGTAATATCAGTGAAAAAAATAAGAAGAAAAATGCCAGCACCAATACCGGCTCCATATAAGGAAACAAGCCAAGCAGGCACCCAAAGGTAGTCGCAATTCCCTTTCCCCCCTTAAAATGATAAAAGACCGGAAAAATATGCCCCCAAACCGGAGCTGCCAGAACAAGCGATAACAATAATTTCGAATATTTCCCGGATACAGGAGAATGCATATACAAAAATACTGGTAGAAATCCTTTTAATATATCAAACACCAATGTCAAAAATCCGCACAAAAACCCTCCCTGCATAAAAGCATTTGCCGTCCCTGGGTTTTTATCCTTACTCTCTTTTATAATATCTTTATGTTTTAACAAATGTCCAAAAATATCTGCATATAAAATACTGCCAGATAAGTATCCCCAAATTATATATACTATCCCATTCATCATGTGCCTATCATCCCTATCTCTTTCTATTATCGTACAGATTTCATATACTTTCTTCACCACTTGCAAAGAATAAACTGCCTGACAGCACTTAACACTATCTAAATCGACAGTATCTCAAATATGTTACATTCTTCATGGCTTTACAAGTGTAACACCATATTATAAAACGGTCAACTGATAACCCCTCGGACTTTATAAAAAGCATATTTTGTAACTGCATAACCACATAATATGTGAGACAGATACCCATACAGATCCAGTTACTTAACGAATGCCATATACGTAATTACAATATTGATCATACTGTACAACTTTATCTTGGAAATAGATAATTCCACAATTATCTAAAAATTATACTTAAAAGAGACCTTATTGCTACTGCCACTTATCTGCCATCGTATAAAACTCATAATACATACCCTGTTTTTCCATCAGTTCATCATGGCTTCCCTCCTCCACAATACCTTCCTCTGCCAATACCAGAATACGGTCAGAATTCCGGATACTGGACAATCTATGGGCAATGGTAAGGGTCGTCCTGCCTTCTGATAATTCTACCAGAGATTTTGCCACTTCAAATTCACTTTCGTTATCCAATGCAGAAGTTGCCTCATCTAAAATCAGAATCGGTGGGTTCTTTAAAAATACCCTTGCAATACTAATCCGCTGCTTCTGCCCGCCGGACAGCTTCACACCACGTTCTCCGATATAGGTATCATATCCGTCCTTTAACTCCCTTATAAAAGTATCTGCTCCTGCAAGCTTTGCTGCTGCCATCACCTCTTCCCGTGAAGCCGCCGGTCTGCCATAAACTATATTGTCATATACCGTTCCGGAAAACAGATACACATCCTGCTGGACAATTCCAATATGCTGTCTCAAACTCTTCAGCGTAAATTCTTTGATATCCCTGCCGTCCAACCGGATACAGCCTGAATCAATATCATAAAATCTCGGAATCAGATTACAAAGCGTTGTCTTCCCCCCACCCGAAGGACCTACAATAGCAACCCGTTCTCCTGCTTTGATAGATAGATTCAGATTAGAAAAAACTTCATTATGGTCATCTGGATACTCAAAACTTACATTCTCAAACTCTATATCACCTGCCACCTTTTCTAATGGCTCAGCCCCCTTCTCATCAAATATATCAATATCCGCATCCATAATCTGCAAAAAACGTTCAATACCCGTCATTCCCCGCTGAAACTGCTCTGCAAATTCGATAATCCGCCTGATAGTGGCAATCAACGTGGTAACATAAAGCATATATGCCACCAAATCTCCCGGTTGAATCAGCCCCTTCACCATAAAAATACCGCCGCCTATTATAACAGAAAGATACATGATACCATCAAACATTCTCGTAGTCGTCTGAAATGCTGCCATGTACTTGTAACTCTCTTTTTTGATTTCAAAAAACTGATGATTGTCGGCGGCAAATTTCTGATTCTCCATCTCTTCATTGGTAAATGCTTTTACCACCTTCTGTCCCAATAAACTGTCCTCGATACGGGCATTTAATTCCCCAATCTGGTATCTCTGCTTGGAAAACGCCGTTTTCATCTTACGATTTAATGTCATACAGGTAAAAAACATTACTGGAACAATACAAAATATTATCAATGTAAGCCAAAAATTGATTCCTGACAAAATGATAAATCCCACCACAGCCTTAATCGCTGCGATAAAAAACTCTTCCGGACAATGATGGGCAAATTCCGTCACATCAAATAAGTCATTGGTAATCCTTCCCATAATCTGACCGACTTTAGTATTACTGTAATAAGTATTGGAAAGCTTTTGCAGATGGGAATATGCATCCCTCCGCATAGTCGTCTCTATCTTTGCCCCCATCACATGACCCACATCTGCCATATAGTAATTGGCAATGCTGTCCACAATCCTGAGAACAAAATAAATCCCGCCAAGCATCAGCACCATACGAACAGATAATGCTGCCAGATTCCGCATCCCTTCATTGGTGATATACCGCATAATGAGAGGCAGAACCAGTTCACAAATAGTGGTAAGAGCTGCACAAAATAAATCCAGTATAACTGTTCCCATATGTGGTTTGTAATATGGTAAAAACCTTTTTAAAAGTTCTGTTGTCTTATATTCTCTCGTATCCATTTTTACCTCACTGCATAAGTTTATATAAATATATAAAAAGTATAATAACTGATAGGAATGTCATTCATTAGCTGCTACTTGTATGTCAACTATCATAATCCCGCAATGCCACCTTTAATTCCTTCAACTTGTCCCTGTATTCCGCTGCTATCTCAAAATTAAGTTCAGCCGCAGCCGTCTCCATTTTCTTGGTATATTTCTTAATCTCTTCCTGAATCTCCTTCTTAGTCATGGACTCGATATCTTTTTCTTTCAGTCTGGCATTAAGTGCCTCAATATCCTCATCCGTAGAAGTAGTAATCAGATCCCGTACAGACTTCTGTATGGTCGTCGGTGTAATCCCATGTTCTTTATTATACGCATCCTGAATCTGGCGTCTCCGGTTAGTCTCATCAATTGCCACACGCATAGAGCGGGTAATCTCATCTGCATACATAATCACCCGTCCCTCACTGTTCCGGGCAGCCCGTCCAATGGTCTGTACCAATGAAGTTTCGGAACGCAGAAAACCTTCCTTGTCCGCATCCAAAATAGCTACCAGCGTAATCTCCGGGATATCCAGACCTTCCCTTAACAGATTAATACCCACTAATACATCAAAGATTCCCATACGCAGGTCACGGACGATCTCAATTCGCTCCAAAGTATCAATATCTGAATGAAGGTACTTCACCTTTACTCCCTGGTCACGCAGATAATCTGTCAAGTCTTCTGCCATCCTCTTTGTCAGCGTCGTGACTAATACCTTATTCCCCTTCTCCACCTCTTTATTTACTTCAGACAGCAGATCATCCACCTGTCCCTCTACAGGTTTCACCTCAATCAGCGGGTCCAGCAGTCCCGTTGGCCGGATCAACTGCTCTGTCCGGAGCAGTTCATGCTCCGCTTCATAATCGGAAGGAGTAGCCGAAACAAACATCACCTGATCCACCTTAGTCTCAAATTCACCAAAATTAAGGGGACGGTTATCCATTGCTGAAGGCAGACGGAATCCAAAATCTACAAGTGTCTGCTTTCTCGCCCTATCCCCGGCATACATCCCCCGGATCTGTGGGACTGTGATATGGGACTCATCTATTATCATTAAAAAATCATCTTTAAAAAATTCCAGCAGGGTATTCGGAGTCGCTCCCGGCTCCAAGCCTGCCAGCACTCTGGAATAATTCTCCACTCCGGAACAAAATCCAGTCTCCCTTAACATCTCCATATCGAAGTGTGTCCGTTCACTGATTCTCTGCGCCTCTAAAAGCTTATCATTTTCCTTAAAATAAGCAACCTGCTGCTCCAATTCTTCCTCAATCTCCACCACTGCACGGTCAATCTTTTCCTGTGCCACCACATAATGGGATGCAGGGAAAATAAACGCACAATTAATTCCTCTCTTCACCTCGCCGGTCAATGGGTCAAATTCCACCATGCGGTCGATTTCATCCCCAAAAAATTCTATACGGATAGCATCCTCAAAAGTAGATACCGGTAAAATCTCCAATACATCCCCATGCACCCGGAAGGTTCCCCGCTTAAAATCCATTTCATTTCTTTCATACTGGATATCAATGAGATCGGTAATCAACTTGTCCCATTCATAGGTCATTCCTGTACGCAGGGTAAGCATCATTTCCTCATAATCTTCCGGCGAACCGATACCATAAATACAGGACACAGAAGAAATGACTATCACATCCTTTCGCTCAATCAAAGCTGCGGTTGCGGAATGTCTTAATTTGTCAATCTCATCATTGATCGAGGAGTCCTTCTCAATATACGTATCTGTGGATGGAACATATGCCTCTGGCTGATAATAGTCGTAATAGGACACAAAATACTCCACTGCATTATTAGGGAAAAACTCCTTAAATTCACTGTAAAGCTGAGCCGCTAACGTCTTATTATGTGCAATAATGATAGTTGGTTTATTCAACTTAGCAATCACATTTGCCATGGTAAAAGTCTTGCCCGAACCGGTTACTCCCAACAAAGTCTGAAACTGGTTTCCTTCTTCAAATCCTTTTACTAAATCTTCAATTGCCTGCGGCTGATCACCGGTCGGCTGAAATTCTGATACTAATTCAAAATGATCCATGAAAGTCTCCTCCTTTATGAATCTGACTTACTTCTCTTTTTCTCTGCCAGTCACAGTTCTTTCTAAAAATTTGTTTATATAGTATAACATTATATATAAAAAAAGTACAGGTAGATTTGAACATTTGTTCTGTTTATATTTAAATTTTTTTTGCCATTTTCCCTGTATCATGATAAACTATTCAAAGCCAAATCCTAATAATATGGTTCAGAATAAGGACGACCAATCCAAATGCCTGTGCATGCACGGCACTTGATTCATTACTGGCGAGAATATTAATGAAATGAGGATTTTCTCATGCAAAATACTTATAAACACGGACTACGTGACGGCATTGCCGTTGCCCTCGGCTACTTTGCCGTATCCTTTACCTTCGGAATGGAAGCAGTAACAGGCGGATTAAACATCTGGCAGGCTGCACTGATATCCCTGACTAATGTAACCTCAGCAGGACAGTTCTCCGGACTGGGAATCATCGCAGCAGGAGGAACTTATCTTGAGCTTGCCCTGACACAGCTCATTATCAATCTGCGCTACTGTCTGATGTCATTTTCCCTGGCACAAAAAATGGATAAAGCAGCACCAAACTGGCACCGGTATACCATGGCCTACAGTGTAACAGATGAAATATTTGCACTGGATGCAAGCCAGACTGAAGCACTCTCTCCCTCCTACCACTATGGTATTACCAGTATTGCCGTTCCCGGCTGGGTGCTCGGTACTATAGCAGGCGCCGTATCAGGAAGTCTTCTTCCTGCTTTTGCGATGAGTGCTCTGGGAATCGCTATTTATGGAATGTTTCTTGCAATTATTATTCCTCCTGCAAAGAAAAACCACACGATTTTAATCGTAGTCTTATCTGCCATGGGGATAAGCTTTTTATTTACGGTACTACCGGTTCTCAAACAGATTACCTCTGGTTTTGTCATCATTCTTACTACATTGACTGTAGCCGGAATTGCCGCCAAATTAAAACCCATTGAAAATGATGAACCTCCAAAAAATGAAGTATAGAATACATTAACTGTAAATTAATCATTTATTAATAATAAGCCTTCAAAGGAGAAACAGCAAATGACGCATAACATATATTTATATATATTAACCATGGCAGGAGTAACATACCTAATCCGTATGCTTCCTCTGGTGCTGTCCAAAAAAGAAATCACCAGTATCTACATCAAATCTTTCCTTTATTATGTACCCTATGCCTGCCTTGCCGCCATGACATTTCCGGCAATTCTGTCTTCTACAGCAAGTGTCTGGTCGGCACTCGCAGGATTTATCGTTGCCATTATTGCAGCATACAAAGAAAAAAGCCTTCTTACCGTTGCTCTGCTTGCCTGCACTGCGGTATTGATTGCAGAGAGGATTATAGAAATCCTCCATTAAAACATCATTCTTTACGGATATTATTTTTTCATGTATAATGAAAAAATAATGTTTGAAATTGATAAAAATAACAATATACGGGGAAGGTACAAAACGGAGGTACAGTATTATGAACAAACAGGATAACAAACTGGCACTATCAGTACTTGCTGCACTGATTGCAGGAATGGCACTGGTTTACACACTAATCATGTATCGCAGCATTCTCTTTGCGGTTGCGGGAACCAGCGTATTATTTTTAATAACCGCATTTATTCTTACAAAGAACCTGATTGCTTTTTCCTCCATGAAAAATAAATCTATCAATGTTCATATCAAAAACGGAATTGATGATATTTCCGCCCAGCTGGAAATGATGAACAGTGCCCAGTCACGAATCGGAAAGGCTAATTATATCCGTGCAAAACAAACAGCAGAAATACTCGCACAATTGGAAAACAACTATGCAGAAAGCCAGATGGCATTATACAAAAACCTTGCTTCCTTATCTAATCTTCAAAGCAAGGCTACCAGACTGATGATTAAATATGACCAAAATAACACTACACAGCTGGTTTCAACCATCAAAGATATGAGGAATCAGTTAAATGAAACCATGATTCAGGGATTTGACCAGATTCAGGCACCTAATAACACCGAAATCATATCTATCCTGGAAGACATTACGGCATACCTGAAATCACAGCCGGAAGGAATGGACCAGGAACTTAGCATGCACCTTGGCAATATCGCACAGGAACTTCAAAATATTTCCAATGATGTCCGGCAGATAGAGATTCCTGCCCCAGCTATCATGCAGACAATACCTGTAAGCAGTACTGAACAAGGCAAATCAAAAAATCCTGCTTCCATTGAAAATCCTATAGAAGATGTGCTAAATGATTCTATAGCCGGAATAGACACAACCCAAATCACCGAACAGATTGTCGATGTAACAGTTGAAGACAATACAACATTTTTTGAAGAATCCAACGAAGAGCCTGCTGATTCTCTACCGGAGGGAATTGCAACCGACAGTATGCCGGCAGACGAACTGTCAGATATTGTCCCTGAAGAAGCCCCCATATCCGACATGACTACGGACACAATACTGAATACGGATTCAAACAGTATGCTTTCAACGAATGAAATTGATGACCAAAACAAAAGCCTTTCTGCTGATGAGATTGCTGCCTTATTTCATGCTGCTGATCCTGCACCTAAAAAAGAAAAGAAAAAGGATGCACCTGCAAAAACAACTCCTGCAAAAGCAGCACCTGCAAATAATGATGCCGGCAAACTTTCCGCCGATGAAATCGCTGCCTTATTTGCTGCTGCCGAGCCTGTTCCAAAAAAAGAGGACGATATTTCTCAGGAAAAAGCTGCTGAACCAACTTTAGAAGCTATCTCCACTGACCCAAATAAACAGCTTTCCGCTGATGAAATTGCTGCTTTATTTTCTTCAATGGGATAACTAACATATTATTATATATAAGAAACCCCGGTACCGAATTTCGGTTACCGGGGTTTTTCTTTTTCTGCTTCAATCCACACAAATACTGACACATTAAGACTTTAACACATTATTACTTCATGTTAAAGGTCTGTGTTCCGCCCAAACTGGTCGTTGTCACTCTGTTATAATCTTTAATCTCGCTGCGCTTTCCCTGTGCATCATAGGTTTCAACCCACTTATATTTTGCAGTATATGTTACCCTACCTGTTTTAGGATCAATTGTCCTATCACGATATTGGCTTTCACAATAACTGTTATCCCCATCCGGAATAGGCTGCCATGCTCCCTGATAGGTGGCATCATAAAACCTTCTGGTATATACAGGGTTTTTATATTTTGCAACCCTGCCATCCTCCAGCGTCACGATATCATAATAATTTACACCACCTTTAGAAACCGTGTTATATGCACCAGACAAAAAGCTCAAAGCACCAGAAGTTACCTGACAGCTTGCGTCCATGTAATAGGTTTTCTGTTCATCAAAACTCTTTGCTCCAGGCAATACAACCTTTTCCTTTACCACAGTAACTGTTTTATATGCTCCGTCCATTTTGGTACGCTCCGGGTATGTCATAGTAATCACCGTTGCCATTACCGCATCCACTACATACTGGTTTCTTCCATTCGCATCCTTCACATATGTTCCATCCGGATTTTTCTGGAATATATAATTCTTCTTTTCATCCTGCCGGCGAACATATACCTGCCTTGTGCTGACAGAATAATTGGTATAAGAACCGGTAAAGGTATCCCGGTATCCATAATAAATCGTGGTAGGCTTGTACTTTGAAGTACTGACAGCTGTCGTAACCATCTGTGACTGCACCTCACTCGTATTATTACCAGCTGCATCCTTTACATAAGTATAATTTCCATTGGCGTCTAAGATATACTGTTCTTTTTCTGTTTTGCTGGTTGCCTTACCTGTACCATAAATGACCTTCTTCCCATTGCCGGAAGGAGATACAACCACATCACCATTTGCATTGTAAGTTACGGCAAACGCACTCGTAATCTTATAGTTCTTATTTGCCTTAATTGACAGCTTTCCGCTTTTCCCTTTCAGATACCTGAATTTGGTCACTCTCTTTTGATTCACTTTTGTACCACTTGATTTGTATGTATTGGTAATTTTATTTTTTCCTAATGTAATCGACTTAATCGGATTGGTTGTAGTAACTACCTTATAAGTATCCACATAATGTGTTTTAATCAACTCATAGGTTACCGTCTCTGACTTTCCATCTGCACTGGGCGTTCTCTTTGTATCACCCTTCACATACTTATCATATGAAATCTTATATGTCCCAGGCTTTAAAAATGTAAATTCGTAAGACCCTGCACTGATGTACTTATAATTTTGATCCTTTTGCTGCTCATAATCCTCCGTATCGGATATAAACTCACGATCTATATATTCTGTCCTGTTTGCATCATTGCGAATATACGTCGGATCATACTTTGTCTGAACGGTCTTAACCTTTTTCTTATATTTAGAATATTTCTTGCCATTAATTTTCAAATTGGTAATATTATATTCGCTAATACTGCTTCCAATCTCAACCGTCTGCTTTGAAGTCTCCTGCTGTTCCGTCTTAATTGTTGCTGCATTGGCATCTATGCCGCCAAATGCTGCAATCCCTAACATAAGACCAGCCACTGCAACATATATCTTGCGTTTAAATTGTTTCCATCCCATGTTTAATTCCCCTTTCTGTCAAATTAATATGACCAGATATCCATGCTATAGCCATTTCCATAAGAAAGATAATCTACATACTTTTTACTGTCAGAAGCATATTTAATCGTCCTCTTAATCTGCTTCACACCATGCTTATTCGTCACCGCATAGGTTGTATACGTACCCAGATTCTTGTCTTTATAGGATATATATACATAAGTATGTTTTCTGGAACTACGGCTGTAATATCCATTGACTGATGTAGATTTACTGGCTAAGTTCTGGGATAAGGAAATCTTCCCGCCATTCTTAACCTTTTTGTACACTGCCTTTCCGTCCTTGTTCACAGTAGCAACAATCAAACCGGTAATCTGAATCCCCTTATCTGCCTTAATCTTTAACTTACCGGATTTCAATGAACTGCTTACTCTGTAATCAGTAACATAAGTCGTTGTAGAAGCCTTATCACTTGCCTTTCTTGCGTACTTTTCAAGTGTGGTTTTTCCCAGTGTAGCAGATACGACTCTGTCGCCGCTGTAAGCAGTAACACATACTTTCAGCTTTCTGGTCTGGCCGTTTGCACTAATGCTTACTGTATAGGTTCCTGCCTTCGTTGAAGTCAGCTGAATCCTTGCTTTTGAATACTCATAATCCAACTGCCCATCCGGTGTATATGTGACCTGGTTATTTACAAGGGTTTTTCCTAACGGATTTTCATAATAATATCCCTTACCGTCTCCTGCATCATAGAGGTTATAGACTTTATAGTAACCGTCACTCCGCTTTTCATCATACTGGTAGCTCCATACCAACTGGCTCAGTTCAGCAACCTTTACGGCATACCCCTTGTATACATATTTTTCCGTACGGTTTGGAACCAGATATACCTTATTATTATCTAACATCCTGTAAAACCGGTCACCCTCCTGTGTCAGTTCCCACTTGGATCCGTTTTTTGTCAGATAATAATATGTTGTCTGAACCGTTGATGGATCAGGCGTTACATTCACATAGACCCTGGCATCTTCATTATATGAATTCTCAAAAGTCTGGCTGATCACCGTTGCCTGCAGTGCTTTTTTGTTTGATTTTACACTAAGGGAAGCCCCTTTTGGATAAATCACATCCACATAAGCTTCATCGTAAGTATACATACGCTTTTGTAAAACCGAATAATATTCCTGCTTTGAATTCACTTCCGGATCAACATATACTGTCCCCGGTCTGTAGGTCGCCGCTTCTGCCATCATGCTTATCGTAAACAATAAACAAAAAGCCAAAGCTGTCACTACAAGTCTCGTAGTTTCTTTGAATCTTTTCATAACAAAAATCCTCCTATAAAATATTATAAATGTCAGTAAATCCAATCTCTAACATTCTTTTCCATTATACCTTATTCCTATATGCTTTTCAATACAATGTATGTTTTAAGTTTTGCTACTTTAAAAAATAATGTTTTGTTTTCCCAAAGCAATATCCTTCTTTCAGAAAAAAGAGAGCATCCCTTTTTATATAAATTCGTAATTTTAGAAATGCCCTCTCCATATCAATATTTAATAATATAAATTATTTCACTTGAATGGTAACCGTTGCTTTCTTACCACTGCCATCTGTTGCTACAGCAGTAATCTTTGCTTTGCCTTTCTTCATTCCCTTTACGACACCGGAAGCTGAAACTGTTGCGACCTTCGGATTACTTGACTTCCAGTAAACAGAATTACTTGCCTGTTTTTTATTCGGTGTAAGCACAGCCTTCAGCTTAAGCTTTTTCTTAACTTTAACCACCTTCTTGGAAACCTTAATCTTGACCTTCTTAATCGGTTTTTTCATTACCTGAACTTTAAAGGTCTTCTTCAATCCACTTTCTGAAGTAACCGTAATCGTCGTCTTACCCGCTTTCTTACCGGCAATAATCACGCCATCTTCATTTACTTTTGCAATCTTTGGATTGCTGCTGGTAAATATCAGTTCTTCTTCTACAGCATCTTCCGGCAAAAAGATTACATTCAATTCCATCTTCTTCTTTGGTGCCAGTTTAAAGGTCCCCTTCACCGGAATATTTTTTACACCTTTTACATCTGCTTCCACGGTCATACCAGCAGCCTGAACTGCTTTATCATCACCCTGACCGTTATCTACTACCGTAATTGTAATTCGTCCGCTCTTGCCGCTTCCATCCTTTGCCGTTGCGGTAATATCTGCCGTACCTTCCAAAGCTGCTGTAATCACACCGCTTTGTGAAACAGTTGCAACGGAAGGATTACTGCTGGACCATGTTACAGTTTTATCAGCAGCATCTGCCGGTAATACCTCCACTGATGCTGTTGCTGTCTGACCTTCTACAATGCTGGCAGATGGAACGGTAACCGTAATGGATTCTACTAATTTCTTTTTATCCTCTTTATCAGGGTCTCCTGATCCTTCCGGATCTTTATAACTGCTTCCATTCTTCTCTTCAATTGTTACTGTAATGTTCTTACTGTCTGCATCAATAGCCGGCTTATCACCCTGGCCGGTTACGCTTACGGTTCCACCTGTAATCGTTACCTTATTGGCATCTATACCAGCTGCATTTCCGCTTCCTCCAGTTACCGTTACTGTTCCGCCCGTAATGGTAACTTCGTCAGCTTCAATGCCTGCTGCTCCGGCTCCGCCCTGAATGATAACACTTCCCATCTCAGCATTCTCTTCTTTTGAAATTGTAACTGTTCCAACTGTTTCTATTGCACTGACATTATCTGTTACAGAAAGAATTTTAGACGATCCCACTAACTGGATTGTAACATTTTTATCTCCCTTAATTGCTGCCACCTCTGCATTATCAAGGATTATCGTAACATTTTCCTTTGCCTGTATCGTCAGTGTCGGATTCTTACCTGTAATCTTATAGGTTGCTTCCTCTTCCAAAATCAATGTATTACCCTTTACAGAAATAGTACCTCCATGGGCTTCTACATAATCTTTATTCCCTAACATGGAAACATCTACCACATAGCGATCCTCTAAGGACATCAGCGTTATCACATCCACTGTATCACTTGCTTCACTTGCCTCTTGATCATCTGTGGCTTTATAACGGACTGCAAAGGTATACGTTGTATATGGGCTCAATCCCGCAAACGCAGGGGACTCCTGCCATTCAAACGTTCCATCTTCCTTTTTCATGCCATACTCTGCACCATCTACTGCTTCCATTATAACGGACTGGTCTGTTTTCTTCACAATAACCGGTATACCTTCCGGCTTTGCTGCCTGAGCCTTCTTAACCGTTCTTGTTATCTCCTTCTCAATTATATCTCCCAACTCATCACAGCTTATCAGGAGAGTCACTTTATAACCTTCTGCATTAACACCCTTTCCCATTTTCAATTTTGCATAAATTTCTTTTGACGTTCCAGAAGGAATCGCCTTTAAACTATCTTCACTAATAGTAAAATCATCATCTGGATCCAGCACTAGTTTAACTTCATCAAGCATTACATTTGTATCATTGGTTATCGTCACTAATATTCCATCGTCAGAAGGATATCCTACGGTAAGCGGTTCACTTTCCTCTGCGACATCTACCTTCAGAGTTCCTTCAATCTCGGTATATTTTGCTACATATACCATATCACCCTCTACCGTTACCTTTGTTCCTGAAGCCAAAACTTCTTCTGACCCTTCAGCTTTCCATCCTTCGGCTTTGAAGCCTGCTTTCTTTTCCAGATTCCCGAGAGCAATCTCTGCATTCTTTTTTATAGAATACTGACCAATTATTTCACCAGTTTCATCTTTATAAGTAACCGTACAGGTAATAACTGTATTCCCATCTCTATCCACAGGATCCGGATTATATATCTTGTCTGCATTTGACTGCACCTGACATCCGTCCAATACAATCTTTTCTGCCTGAATTGGAATTATTCCCTCATCTGCATTCGCCGTCAGACTTCCACCATTTAATTCAATCGTATCCTTCGCCTTTACTGCAGCAGCCATACCGCTTCCTGTAGCAGTCACCTGTCCGCTTTCTAAGACTACATCCTTTGCATAAATTGCACCATCATTACTTCCCGAAACAATCAGTGCTCCTGCATTTGCGGTCTCACTGCCATTTTGAATGGTAACCTTGTTAGTTCCTATGATGCCTTCCGTAACAGTACTCTTTCCGACCAGTTTAATTACCACATCAGAAGAGGCCTCTAATCTCTTGAACTCTGCATTATCCAATATTACTGTATTGGCAGTTCCACAGGAAACCGTAATTTCATTATTCCCACCCGTAATCGTATAAGCTTCATTCTTTAATAACGTAACCGTATTTGTCTCACTATCATAGGAAATCGTTCCGTTATGTGCTTCTACATATTTATCTGAAAGCTTTGACAAATCTACCCTATAACAATCCTCCTCTGACAGATAAGTGGTTACCTCGAGAGCTTCGCCCTCACTACCTGCCTCATAAATATCATCAGCCACAAATCTCTCAGCAAAAGTATAATCTGTATATGGTGACAATCCTGTAAATTCATTACTTGAACGCCATTGATATGAGCCGCTCCCGGATTTGTATCCATATTCAACAGTTCCCTCTCCTGCATATGGTGTCAATGTCACTGATTCTGCCGTCTTGGCTGAAAGACTCGGTTTTGCCGGCTTTTTCGGATTCGCTATTTTCTTTACTACAAATGTAACCGTCTTTTCAGCAGAATTGTAGCTGTCGGTATCATCTGGAGTAAAGACAAGGGTAAATGTACCATTATCTTTACTGGTTAATGTCTTATTTGTTTCTTTCCATGCAAAGGTTCCTTTTACGCCGCCTGCACTGTAACCGGTTGTCAGAACATTTTTAAGTTCTGTACCAGCATCAACCTCTATACTTGTCGGTCCAGTAATAGTTACGTTTTTCTTTGCTACCTTAAAGGCAACCTTTTGTGTTGCTGCACTCTTATCTGCATTAACACCTGAAACGTCTCCACTGATCTCCACGTTTGCACTGTCCTTCAATGTATATACTACATCCGCTCCGGTCATAGAACCTGTAACAAATGTATCCGGCTGTGCCCAGACAAAGGTTCCATAATCATCTGAAGTTTTGGAAAGCTTGATATCCTTTAATGCCATCCCTGCGGTTACTGTACCAGATACTGTCGGAAATGTAATTTCAGTAATTACTTTTTTATTTACCGTCACCTTACATGTTGCCGTAAACCCGCCATCAGCTGTTGTTACGGTAATCGTTGCTGTACCTGGTGCAACTGCTGTAACCATACCACTGGATACTGTAGCTACCTTCGCATCAGAAGATGTCCATGTTACAGTCTTACTCGTTGCATTGGCTGGCAAAACAGATGCCGTTAACTTCTTCGTTCCCTTAACATCCATGGTAATTTCTTTTTCATCAAGAGAAACACTTTCCACCGGAACCTTCACTGCAGATGATGTACCATAATATTGGGTAACACCGATTGCCGAAAGTTCTTCTTCAGATGCCAGTTTTGTAGGAATGTCCGGATTGTCTTTATTTGCAAGATATAATCCTGCCGCCGCACCCACAAAAGCTGCATTATAATCAATTGCTACCTCATTACAGTAATAATCATTTGAATCATCATGATATGTACCTGATGTATTTTCAATTCCACCTACCAAAGCACCCAATAACACATGTGCCTGAATTGTATGATTATTTCCGTTATTGGGCCAGTCTGAATAACCAGAAGACGAACGATGATGTGGATATTTACTGGAGTTCGCATTATATCCGACAACGTAGCATCTCTTATCTGCACTGTTTCCCAGCAGGAATTTCATCTGTCCTGTAGCCCACTCTGTATACTGCTGTGCTTTCCCGCTGTTCTTATCATAAATAAGTCCTTCAAGCTGAACGTTACAATTATATCTCGCTGATCCCCACTGACTCATCCAAGCATATCCGTTACTAACCTTTGTTGCACTATTAATCTTCTGGGATGCATTTGCTGCCAACGGTGAAAAATTCCCACCATATGCGACTGCATATGGTCCCACCTGATCCCATGCCGGATCTGCACCGGTATCAACCTGACCTTCATATTTTTTATATTCATTTAAATAAGTGTCTTTCTTTGTTGCTTTATAGAGCCATGCCGCAGCTAAACAATAATCATCTGCCCAGGAACTGGAACCATAAAATGAACCGCCCTGTGCATCAGTCTGCTTCTGCTTATCGTTCTTCTGTGCCATAGCGAATAATTTTTCCGCATAATCCAGATAGGTTTCATTGCCAAAATTAACATAATGAATCGCCAAAGCCGCAACTGCCTCACTTACCTGATCAGTTGCCGGAGTAGAGCTATCTGCAAAATAAGCAGGACGGTCAAGATTCTCCTTCTCTGCTGACACCCATTGATGGTGGGAAGCACCATCTCCCACCTGATAACAAAATGCCTCTGCGTTGCCATTGCTGTCCAATACTGTACACCGTACAAAATAATCACAAAAATAATCCAGAATAGTTTTAAAATGTTCCGACTGCCCCGTCTCTTCATAGGCATCTTTAAATTCATAATAACCAATTCCCAAAATAGAAGCCGTATATCCCTGAGGCAGACCAAATTTATCATGATCTCCGGCATCATGGAATCCACCAGATACATCTACTGCCTTTCCTTTGTATGTTACTGACGTTTTATCTCGTAAATGACAATTCTTTCTCCAATCCAAAGCACATTTGCCTTCTAACTCACCACACATGTTGGCATCATAAAAATAAAGAGATTCCTGTAACAATTTCGCAAAATTGTATTCCACATCCAAATTCAAATCTGTGGTGGTATCCCCCTGCACCCCGCCGGAGCCTCCGGTGCCTCCGTTTCCTCCTGTTTCATCATTCGTATTTCCTGATGAATAATCATAAGAAGATGTATTTCCTTTATTAAAATATACCCCTTGCACCTTGATACTGCCTGCATCAACGTACTTGCCGCCAAATCCGCCTCCTGGCACATATGCCTCTAATTTCCCTGGCTGGATTACTGCATTGCTCCCTGATTGCATCGGGTACATATAAATGATATCTCCCTCTGTTACAAAAGTAGCATTCCAACATTTAAAAGCACTTGCTGTCCCGCTTGGAACCTGTAATTTTATAATCCAGTCACAAATTGCAGAACCGGTGTTATTATTAAGTGCTATATCAAAAGCTGACCAATCATTTGATGGCGAACCCTGATTCGTAATCGTGACATCTAAGCCGGATGAATAGTCCCTTTCTGTTCCAAAGCCTGTTGTTCCACCCTCTCCTGAACCACCAGCAGAACCTCCTGCGATTAACTTTGCCGACACACTCTCAACAGTCACATTAGAAATATTACAAATCTGAAGACCAAACCTCTGCAACGTATCTGTTGTTCCACTACCACCTGACAGTGGGAGCACCACTGTTCCAGTTGCAGCATCAGAAATATTTTTCCAAACTCCACCCGTATAGTAAGTCCACTTGCTGCCATAAGCATAATATGGCTGCATACCTGGTGTACCGATTCCTCCCTGTGTATAGCCAGATATTTTGTAGTCAATCTGAATTTTCGTATATCCCGCATCCAGTAAAGACTGAATCGTCTCATAGCCTGACGGTTTCGCTATTTCAATTTCTGCATTGTTATTTGCATCTCCTGCCTGCTGTCCTGTTCCGGCAGTAACAGTCAGCTCAATATCCCCTGCCGCTTCCACCTTCCCAGCCGGCACCATCACAAGGCTTAACAACATCACAAATGTGAGCAGCCATGCTCCGGCACGCTTTCTTTTTCCTGCACTTCCCCTTTGTTTCATAAATAATCTCCTTCCCTAGTCTCCTGCCAATCCTGCCTTGCAGCAATCCTTCCGGTCCACTCTTAAAAATCTCTCTTCCCTGCTACTTCGCTTTCTTGCTGACACTTTGCCATTTACCATATTGTCTTTCTTTGTTTCCTCCTGCACCTTCTGTATAAGCACAGATTCTTACGTAATATTTTTTTCCAGTTCGTAACCGTTTTCCTTTATATTTTGTAATTGTTTTCCTGGTTGTTCCCGGCTTTACGGTATAAGTTTGTGCTTTTTTAAATGCTTTATCCGTAGATATCTGAATCCGGTATCCATCTATACCCTTCTTTTTCTTCCATGTTAAGGTCAGCTTCTTCTTGCCTACTTTGGCTTTAAAACCGGATACCTTTGACTTCAGTGGATTGCTGCCTTTCCCTGCCGACTTCACAAACACAGTCTCTTTCGAGGCACTCAGGGATACTTTATAAGTCCCTTCACAATTACCCGGATTGGAAACGGCTTCCGCCTTAGCAAAACCAAAACACTGCACCCAGTACTTTGAACCATTTATAACAAAGCAGCCAATTCCAATAGAGTTGTACTCTTTGTTCAGAATATTCTTCTTATGTCCCTCCGAATTCATCCATCCTTTTATAACTGCACCCGGTGTTCCATATCCGTATGCAATGTTCTCACCGTACATCTTGCTGCTGGCTGTAAAACAGTCTGTTCCATTCGGTCTGGTATGCCCAAAATCAACTGCACACTCTGCCGCCCTCATCATAGCTGCGTTAAGCAGTTCCTGATCCATTGTAAGACTTCCAGATCCGGCTTTGCTTCGTTCCTGATTCACCAGCTTAAGCACCTGATACGCATCATCATAATTGCAATTTCCCCGTACTGTCTTAAAATCCGCTGCTTCTGCCTGAATGGTAAAGAACATTGTAAGCAGACAAATTGTCAGCACTCCTATCATATATTTGATTTTCCTATATGGTTTCATTATCAATATCACCACCCATCTATAAATCACTTTAACGATGAGAAACCCTCTTTGCAAGTTTCTCACGTTGTAAATCAAACAGATGTCTTGTCCACAAATACTTTATCTGCAATCACCAAGCAACCAAAAAATATCATTGAATTCCAAAGTTGATTACGCATAATTACAGATATATTTATTATAACAATTATATACTTTGTGCACAATGAATTTTTTTCCGTGAAAATAGCCAAACTTTATGGTAATATTATACAAAAGGAATGGATCACAGAAAGGAAACTACTGATATGGCAAACAAAGCACAGATTCTTTTATTTCATGTAGAACCAAAAAAGGCAAAACAGATTGAATCAATCTGCCGCAGCCTCAGACTGCAAACCGTAAAGGTCAAAACTTCCTCTTATAATCAGAAACTAGGGTATCTTGCAGGTATTTCAGGCTTTAACAGGGAAAACACCATTTATCAGGGACCTGACTTTCCATCAGAAATGCTGGTGTTCTCCGGCATGGATTCCGGCATGGTGGATTCCTTTCTTGCAAAATACAAAGAAGCCTCCATCCCGCCAATCGGTCTGAAGGCCATACTGACTCCCCATAATGTATTCTGGAGTGCAGAAGCTTTGTACAAAGAACTTTTAAACGAACACCTGAGTTTTTCCCAAAACAACAGTCAAAAAAAGTAGTGTGTGATAGTAATTTTACAGGTACAGCAATGGCGGCATCAGGAAAAATCACGAAACACAAGAAAATCAGATAAAGAATCAGGAGCAGGTCTAATGTACTGACCTACTCCTCCCAGAATAATTCATCCAGTGTCTTACCCAGGGCTTTACAGATTGCCCTGCAAAGATTGATTGTGGGATTGTAATCCCCCTTTTCAATGGCATTAATGGTCTGTCTGGAAACATTTACTGTCGTTGCCAGATCCTGTTGGGACAAATCGAGGGCCGCCCTGGCCGATTTCATTTTCAAATTCTTCATAGGCTATTCCTCTTCTTCCTCTTCCAAATGTCTCTTATTGTACATTACTTTACCGCAAAAGACAGTCAGAATTACAAAAAACACAACACTGACAACCAGATTCAGATAATCTACTGAAATTGCCCCATTCTCTAACAACGGATGCCCTTCTATATCGAGAAGAATACGGACGGCAGCTCCCATATTCATAATAGCAACCACAGCAAACAGCATAATAATCCCTTTTGCATTTTCATAAAGGGACATATAAGCATCCTCCAGAATACAGATTACTGCAAATACCGTAATAGACAGGCAGACACCTATCCAGATTCCACAAAATGACATAAACCATGATATTCCGTTAAATTCACTGATCAGGGAAATGATACTCATATAAAAAATCATCGTAAAAAATGCAAATTTATACGCTTTTCCCCTGGCTAACAACTGCCTTTCATCATAGGAATCCTTTTTGCTTGGCAGATCTATTCTGCCACCCATCTTTCCGACAATCCATCTTATAATTGCAATCATCAATATTGCAAATACAATACCGCACAATATCCCCAGATAATAATAAACGCTCTGTTTTCCTCCTGCTTCCAAGCCATATTTCAAGTCTATATTCCATTTTCCGTTTTTCTGAAATACATAAGAATCCGTCCCCATAATTTCTTCTCTGCCCCTAAAAAAATCCACCCAGTCAATCTGATTGGCAAGATAACGGAATTCCACTGTATAAGTTCCCGCCTTTAATAATATTCCTGTGGAATCCGCCTCCATTTCTTCACCTGCACAATGAAACAGACTCTCTCCTTTGTCATCGTACAGCACACAGCCTGTAATCAGTCCTTCTTGGTCTGTTTTACAGTTTATGTGGAATGTATACCTGCCGTCTTTCAATACCTCCAGTTGTTGTACCGTTTTTCCCGGTTCAGGCACGCTGTCTTTTACGGCAACCTCTGTATGCAGTTCTTCCCAATCAACTGCCGGTGGCGTTTCGTCTTGTTTTTTACAGCCAGCCACAAAAAGACTGCTCATAAAAACAATCATAATAGCAGCCCATATTCTCTTTTTACCCATGATGCTCCCTCCCGTTCATCTTCATACACAGATTCCTGCCAAATACTTTTTTATAATATAAGTTGTACATGTTTAACAAAAATTTCCCAGCATCCTTCGTTAAACATGTACAACATAAATTTATCTAAATAGTATTTTTATGGTCTGAATCAATTTTTTACAATATACCATTCCTTGTATATCGTTTTTGCAATAACTAAATTTTATTCTGACTGCTTCATTTCCTTCAGGGCCTTTCCAAACTTAATCGGATTACCGTAACGCAGAGTCCCCATGCGATAGATTTTTGCTGCAAGCCATCCTACAAAAAGAATGGAAATTATCAGAATGACTGTGGAAACGCAAACCTCCCAGAATGCAACCTTTCCCATTCCTATTCTTACAAACATCGCAGAATAAGAAGAAAATGGCAGATAAGAGCAAACCTTCATTATGACTCCATCCGGATTTTCCAACTGGAACAGTACTGCAAAATATACTACCATAATCACCATCTGCAAAGATCCTGAAGATTTGTTAATATCCTCTGTTTTGGAAACCAGTGCTCCCATCGCACCGTATAAAAAGGCATAAAATAGAAAACCACCAATTCCAAAGACTGCAAATGCCACCAATACATTTGCCGGAATATCCAGCAGGATATCAAGCTTGTTGCCCCATGCATCATGGTTGATTCCATATCCGGCTAACGCTGCGCCAAGAATCAGAGTCAATTGTACAATAACGGCTGCCGCACCCGCAAACACCTTGCCAAATAACAAGTATCTGGAATCTACACTGGTTACCAGCACCTCAATGGAACGATTACTTTTCTCTGTCGTAACGGAGGTTGCGATCATAACCCCATACATGATAATCACCATAAATATGATAATGACCAATGCATAACAATACCAGAAATTATCCGCCGCATCTTTTCCAAGCACCTTTTCTTCACACTGAACCGGTGCTTCATAATCTGCAACAAAGGTTTCATAATCAATATCATGTGACTGACAATAAATCTGTTTGTGAATTACGGATAACAGCTCATTAAAGATCATCTGATTACTGTCCGACATATCACGGTTTAATACGAAATACTGATAATTCATATCATCTACCACATAAAAACCGGCAGCAACCTTTTCCTCCTCGACAGACTGTTTTAATTCCGCAACACTGTCTATAAAAATGAATTCCGTATCCTGAAATGCCTGTTCCAAAATAGTCTTATCCGCAAAATAACCATTTGCATCAACAATTCCCAGACTTGTTACATCTTTATCTTCGTCCCTGCCATCTGTGCTCTCCTCCTGACTGTTTGTCTTTTCGGTTCCCAGCATACCTGACATATCTATAAATCTCGGAAGAAATGTGATGCCGCCAAGTAATACTGCCATCAAAATTGTTGTAATCACAAAAGACTTATTCTTGATATAGCTTAATAACTCAAATTCAAATACCGTCCAAAAACGTTTCATGATTCTTCACCCACCTTTGCTACAAAAATATCATTTAAGGATGGTTTATAGGTCTCAAAATGTTCAATCTCAAGCCCCTCCATCTCTGCAAGCTTCTGGAACAATTGTTTTCTGGTAACACCTTTTAACAGTCTTACGATTACCTCCTCTTTTGTCCTTCCCGTTATCTCTAAAAGTTCAGGCAGCCGCTGTCTTAAAAGTTCTTCCATATCCGTCTGGGAAACTCCCACACCACTGATCACTAGCTGGTTCTTTCCGTACTCTCTCTTAATCTCTGACAAATTACCGTTTAATACAACTTCACCGTGATTAATAATGACAACATCCTCACAAAATTCTTCCACATAACTCATCTGGTGGCTGGAGAAAATAACGATTTTCCCTTCTTGGATCAACTCCTGCACCACCTCCTGAAGAATCTGGGAATTAACCGGATCAAGACCGCTGAATGGCTCATCTAAAATTACAATTTCCGGATCACACACCAGGGTAGATGCAAGCTGCACTTTCTGTTGATTTCCCTTCGATAATGTCTCTAACAGTTTCTTCTCATATTCCAGAACCTGAAGCCGTTTCAACCATTTTCTCGAGTTCTCTACAGCCTGGTTTCTGCTGATTCCCCGAAGTCTTGCAAGATATACCATCTGTTCCAATATCTCCCGCTTCGGATACAATCCTCTCTCCTCCGGCAAATAACCAATCTGTATCTTTCTTGGGTTAAATTTCTCTCCGTCCAAGAGTATCTCCCCACTGTTTCCATGAAACACATCCATAAGAATCCGGATGGTGGTAGTCTTACCTGCCCCGTTTCTTCCCAGCAAGCCTAATGCCTTGCCACTTTCCACTGAAAACGAAATTCCCTTCAATATTTCCTTGTCACCAAAGGATTTCGTAATATTCTTTACCTCCAGCTTCATACTGCTATCTCCCTTCCTGTCAATGATTTTAAATAATCATAAAACTAATTACCTGTCAATCTTGACCTTAGTATATTCCCATTTTTACATTTTGTCAAGTATATTTTACATACAGTTTTATATTTACGTCATTATGTAATATAATCCAAAAATTTTACGGTATTTACATAACTCAATGAATTGCTGGAATACTATTTATCCTTAAGGATACTTTCTTTTACTACAGCTAAAGGCTATCGTTCTAAGAAGATTTTCTTAGAGCGACAGCCCTTTAAATCACCAATCACAATCTTATATCAGTCTTTTGATCTTTTGGAAATTGAAACAATCTCAATTGCTGTTAAAAGCAAAATTATATTCTGTCCATATCTGTTTGGGAATCTGTTATACCTTTACCTTCAGTGTATGCACAAAGATTACATAGGGGAAAACAGTGTATATGCCCAATGAGGTGCAAGCCTGCCAATTGTTTCAGACAGATCATCATCAATGCAATAATCTATCCTACAGTAAGAATCTCCATATTTCATCAAAAATTCAACACTCTCACTGCTGTATGAGATCTCCGTCACTAATGGGAAATTGGCAAGAATCGTCCTGACATCTTCTTCAATCTCTGCTATATTATCAAAATCAGGATATCCTGTTATATTTCCCTCCTCATCCATTTTTATATCTCCCCATACACCTTTCTTCCTATTTACTGTAAAATAAGTCGCAATATTAAATACATTCTCCCGGTAAGTCGTGAGCATGATATTAACGTATTTTTGTCCTCCATCATAATACGGAAATGACTTGGGTCTTGCATAATTTACAATGTTCAATTTAATCTTTTTCTTCACTCCGTTATGAGCCCTCGCTGTGATGTAACAGATACCTTCCTTATCCATTGCCGTCACTCTTCCGTTCTGGTCAACCCTGGCAATGCTTTCATCACTGGAACTCCATACTAATTTATCGGATATAGCAACACGGTCTCGTATTTTAGAATCCTCTTTTATGATATTTCCGGAAATCCTCAGTTCAGAGCATATCCCCATCTCATTTTCCCTGTTTGCGTACAGTGAGATCATCTGGGCATTTACTTTTTTTGCTCTCTTTGTATGTGTGATGGCAGATACCGGATATGATTTTTTGCTCCGTTTCTTCTTCCCTTTTACCATTTTGTAGGAAGCCACCTTATACTGGTATATTTTTCCGGTCTTTAAATTCTTGTCCACCCATGAACGCTGGTTCTTTTTTGCTGTATGCACCCTGATATATTTTTTTGTTTTTTTATTATATCTGTATATGATATAGCCGTCTGCATTTTCAGTTTTATTCCACTTTATCTTTAAAGCTGTGGCGGACTTCATCTGAACCGAAACATTTTCCGGCGGCATGACCGGTTTTGATTTCGCCATGGCATCCTTTGAAAAACCACATGAAATGACTGCTGCAAAAAGCAGCATAGATATCATTGGGATTGCTTTTTTCCATTTCCTGATTTTATTCATCATCGTCTAACCTCCTCTATACATTATCTTATCGTTAAAACATGCTCTCATCTGTGCATTTATTACATAGGGGAAAACAGTGTATATGCCCAATGGGGTGCAAGCCTTCCAATTGTTTCAGACATGTCATCATCAATACAATAATCGATTCGGCAGTAAGAATCTCCATATTTATCATATTTCATCAAGAACTCAACTCTACTACTACTATATGATATCTCCGTCACTAACGGGAAATTAGTAAGGATTGTCCGGACATCTTCTTCAATCTCTGCTATATTATCAAAATCAGGATATCCTGTTATATTTCCCTCCTCATCCATTTTTATATCTCCCCATACACCTTTCTGCCTATTTACTGTAAAATAAGTCGCGATATTAAATACATTCTCCCGATAGGTTGTGAGCATACGATTAACATCTTCTAATTCACCATTGTAATACGGAAATGACTTGGGTCTTGCATAGTTGACGATATTTATCTTGACTTTTCCCTTCACTCCATTATGTGCCCTTGCTGTGATGTAACAGATTCCCTCTTTTTCTTTTGTTGTCACAACTCCATATTTATCAACTTGTGCAATTGTCTCATCACTGGAACTCCATATTAACTGCTCTGATATAATCTTTGTATTTAGTGCCTTTACAGAACTGTCCCCTATGATATTTCCAGACATACGTAAAGTAGAACAGATGCCCACCTCGTCACCATCCATCACGCCAAAGTTAATTGTTTCGGCATTTACTATCTTCTCATTCTTTCCATATGTTTTTGCAGATACTGGATATGATTTCTTACTCCGTTTCTTCTTCCCTTTTACCATTTTGTAGGAAGCCACTTTATACTGGTATATTTTTCCGGTCTTTAAGTTCTTATCTACCCATGAGCGCTGGTTCTTTTTTGCTGTATGCACCCTGACATACTTTTTCGCTTTTTTATTATATCTATATATGATATAGCCGTCTGCCTTTTCAGATTTATTCCACTTTATCCTTAAAGAAGTCGCAGATTTCTTCCAAACGGAAACATTTTCCGGCGGCAAGACGGGTTTTGATTTTGCCATGGCATCCATGGAAAAACTCCATGAAATAACTGCTGCCAAAAGCATAATATAGATAATTCCTGTTACTTTCTTCCTGTTCTTATTATTTCTCATCGCTGTCTGCCCTCCTCTATACATTTATCTTCTACATTCAGAATACATGGGGATATCTCTATCCCTATTGCTTCATTTGTCTTGTACCACTGCTTTCCCAAGGCACTTTTCCCTTTTGATATATCATATGCCCGTAACATCATCTCTATATCATTCGGCAGTATATATTTATTCCACTCACGCTGGACCATTAAATTGTCATACTGCTGTTTTTCTTCATCATGCAACACCCCGGTCTCCTCGTTGTCAGTGAACCGGTCATGTCCCTGGTAATTATAAGCATCACCAAGTCCTAACATATGCCCCATCTCATGTGCCCCGGTATAAGAATACTGCTCTTTATCAAACCTTCTCCTATATCGGTTCTCATTATCAGCAAGCTGCTCAATATCAGGCATGTATATTCTTGAAATGCCCCTGGCATACACCCATTGGTGATGATACCAATGTTCTCCTGGTACGGAAAGGCTGCAATCCGGGCACTCGCCGCCAATCAGAATCTCATTGAAGACCTGTGCCGGGGAATAATACTCTTTTCCTTTTTCGTGGAACTCAAACCGGGTATCAAAATTGATTCCCCTGAATTCATACCGACTGTTTACCACATTCACCCTGTATCTTGTCTCAACCCCGCTTTTAAACAGGGCAATATTAGCCGCAGACTGTGCATCTGTCAGGGATTCTACCTTTGTGTAGCTGCCATCCTGATTTTTATCATACCGTACAAACTCACAGTATACATGGATCGTAAGCGTTTTGCCGTCAAAGCTGTACTTAACAGGAGAATAGTACCCGCCAAAAACACTGTAATCATTGATGTCCTGATTTCCATCCGTACAGACGAAGGGATAGTTCTGTTTGAAAAATGCAATATTATCATCTGCATTATAACGGAATAATGTATTTGCCTCAATATATTTACTACGTACAGATTTTTTGTTGGTTTTATTGACAACAACGTAATATTGGTATCTGCACCCCTCTGTTACGGATTTATCCACAAAGCTTGTCTTCTTTTTACCAACTTCCTTTATTTGTTTAAACTCCCCATCCTGTCCCTTGATCTCTTTCCGGTAGATAACATATTTGGATACATTTTTTTGCTTATTCCACTCCAGGGTGATGCGGTCCACTTCCTCTGATGCCACTGTTAACCGGATGTCCACTTTGCTGTCCTTTGTCCTGGCACTCACCGGGTTGCTGTATGCCTTTTTATTATTGTTTTTCACCACTACCAGGCGGTACCAGTATTTCTTATAAAATTTTACCTTTTTATCAATATACGTTTTACTGTTTTTCTTAACCTTGGCAATCCGCTTGTACTTACCCTTTTTACTGGTTGCACGCTGTATCTCATACCGCTTGACATTTTTCTGCTTTTTCCATGTGAGTTTTATCGTGCTGTCAGTATCCCCTTTTGCCTGAAACCCAAACTTATTGCTGACTGTTTTTTTAGTGGACTGGCCGGAACTGACCGGATTATCTGTAGAGGGAACCCCCGGGTCACTCCATGCTGCACCGTCAGCAGTGGAAACATACACCCTGCACTGTGCCTGTATTTTTCCATCCGGGCTGGATACGGTTATGACAGCCGAGCCTGCCCTGACTGCTGTAACAACACCATTGGAATTAACCTGTGCAACACCGGTATTATCACTTTGATAGGTAAGCTGCTGGTCCGTTGCCGAATCCGGTTCTATTTCCGCATCCAGCTCTGCCTCCCCGGAAATGTTCAGCCTGATTACATCCGGAACTTCAATTGCTTCAATGGGAATATAAACATCTTTCTGGTTTACAAATCCGGTGTTTCGCCCGTCCCTGTATAATGCACCGCTGCAGTTCCTGAAATAATAATAATCCCCGCAGACACCGGTTATCATAACCGGTTCATCCTTCGCCAGTCTGCCCTTTTGATCCATATTCCCGGTTTGGGAATCTGGTGTAATCCCCTTATAAACACCGGATATATCTTTTGCAAAAGCCTTATATTCATCCACACTTTCGTATACCGTCACTGTACATTCTGCCCGGCAGCTCCCGTCCGGGCTGGAAACGGTTATTACTGCCTCTCCTTCTCCGACTCCTGTTACAACACCACCCGTATCAATTTCTGCAACATCGGTGTTACTGCTTGAATATGCAAGCTGCTGTCCGACCGCCAAATCCGGCAGCACCGTGATATCAAGGCTTGTCTGGTCATACATACTTAATGGTGTTATATCGGAAACAGTAATGGATTTTATCGGAATAACAACATCTTCCTTCTTGATAAAGCCGGTGTTGTTGTTATCTATGTACGTATTTCCCGAAGCATTTGTAAAATGATAATAACCATTGCAGACACCGTTGATCATAATCTGCTCATCCTTCACCGCTTCCCCTTTTTTATCCTTTGTCTCAACTTTAGCGTCTGTAGTGGCACCTCTGTAAACATCTGTTTTTTTCTTTACAACAGCCCTGCACTGGGCCACACTTTTATATACTGATATGAAGACTTTCTCTGTAAATGTTTTATTGTCCGTGGTATGAACTGTTAAAGTCAGCATTCCTGTTCCTTCCGCCAGAGCCTGCAGCTTACATTTTCCATCGCCTGTTTTCTGTATTTTGAATACACCCGGGGCACTGCTCTTATAAGAACTACTTTTGACCTTATAATTCTTAACTTCAAAGCGGAACTCATCCGATATCTTTCCTATGTGCATCGACATATGATGCCGGGAGTTTGTCCCACTCCCTATGAATATGCTGACTGTCGAATCTGCAGCATAAACCTCAGCCTTCATAAACAGCATACCCATAAATACAAATGTTAACATCATCAAACAACGTTTTAAATTCAAATAAACCATTTCCATTCTCCTTCCCTTCATTATTCCTGTTTCATAGATTTTAACAACCTACTTTACACTACCTAATCAGAAAGATAGTATTAATGATTCTTATAACTAAATTCACAATTATTATATCAATTATAATATACGTCTCCAATTATTTTGTTCGATATTTTTCGACAAAATTTGACTATAAACTCCTCTGTCCTGTCTTCCTGGTAAATATAAAATATATATATATTTCTCCTGTTTCTTTCCTAACAGAAATAAAATATTGATCTTAAAACAATACTGACACCTGCCCTAAATAAAAAATGTCCCTAATCAGAAAATTATGAAAGAATATTTAGCTTGAAAGATATTATCCTTTTTTATATAATAAGCATATGCAATTCTTAAGATTTTCTTAATAATTTCCAAATAGCACCTTGGAGGATAATATGCAAAAAACAAAAGAAAACGCAACTGAAACAACAGTACCTGAAGCTTCTATAAAAATAAATGAAGAAGAAAAAAACATAGACGTAAAACAAACTGAAACGAAACATTCCAGACAAAAAGACGAGCTTGATGCCGGCTACCCTGATATCAGTAAAGCCAATACCAGGATGATTGTTATCGTATCTTTTATCTGTATTCTAATTATTTTCCTTTTATCCGTGCTAATTCCGGATACTCCCAATGCAGCGGATAAGAATACTTCACAGGAAAACAGGGAAAACACAATTGAAGATACTAAACCAGGCTTCACAAGCTATGAAAACAACACATACTATTACACAGAAAATAATACCCCCGTTGCCGGATGGCTTATGATAGATGATGTCAGTTATTTATTTCGTGAGGACGGAACAATGGTAACTGGCTGGTATGTTACAGAGGGAAAGCAGTATTATTTTGATGATGATGGAGTGATGCAGAAAAACCTTTGGATTGATAATAAATATGTAGGCGAAGACGGCTATGTCCTAAAAGACACGTTCACCCCTGACGGTCGGTATGTTGATGTCAGCGGCAACCTTGACAACACTGTCAGCCTTGCACTAAGCATTGAGGGGCTTTCTGATTTAAAAAATATATTGGAATCCATGATAGGCGAATATTCCGGAACATGGTCTGTATATGTAAAAGACTTAAATAAAAATGAGTACATGACCATCAACAATGTACAGCATTTTTCTGCCAGTCTGATCAAATTATATTGTGCCGCTGCTGTTTATGATTTAATAGAAAAAGGTACGCTGGAGGAAACCGAACGCATTGATTCCCTGCTTTACCAGATGATTTCCATAAGCGACAATGATGCATTTAATCTGCTTGTCATGGAATGCGGCGAAAACCACAGCCACATTGCCGGACGCGGTGTTATTCAGGATTACATAGATGAAAACGATTATACCGGAACCACCATTACTTCCATGCTGGTTCCCACCCGGTATAAGGCACCATCCTCACCGGGAAGAAATTACACTACAGTAACAGACTGCGGACTTTTATTGGAAAAAATTTACAGAAAACAATGTGTCAGCCCTGAAGCCTCCGATGCATTTCTTACACTTTTATCAGAACAGGCAAATACATCCAAGATTCCATCAGGAGTTCCTGAACAAGTAAAATGTGCAAATAAAACAGGAGATACTGATGATGTACAACATGATGCCGCTATTGTATATGCTCCAAAGGGGACTTATATCATCTGCGTTATGAGCAGTAACTGCGGCAGTGCCATTACAAACATACAGTCCATTTCCAAAACAGTATATGAATATTTTAACTAATACAGTATTTTGAAACATCCCTGTAAATCTTTTTACTTATCTTAAAGTTCTTTAAAGTTTTCCTTGCCCTTTTGTCCAAAAAATGGGATAATCTATTAATGTTCATTCATAGAATATAACAATCAGGAGCCTTGTAACAAAACTGGCTCTTACAGAAAAACATAACAGAGCGAGGTAAAATTAGAATGATAGAATGGTTAAAAGTTATTTTACTGGGAATTGTAGAAGGAATTACCGAATGGCTTCCCATCAGCAGCACCGGACATCTGATTCTGGTAGATGAATTTGTAAAACTAAATCAGAGCGATGCATTTATGGAAATGTTCAACGTGGTAATCCAACTTGGTGCCATATTGGCTGTCGTCGTGCTATTCTGGGAAAAATTATGGCCTTTTCATTTAAAGAAAAATGCACCAAAACAAAGCTGGTTTGCTAATTCTGCTGATACCGGCTTTGCGAAAAGCTTTCAGACCTTTTGCAATAATTACTGTTATATGGATAAAATCATATTGTGGCTCAAAATCGTATTTGCCTGTATTCCTGCTATGGTAATAGGTCTGCCATTTGATGACTGGATGGAAGAACATTTTCATAATGCTACGGTAGTCGCTCTTGCCTTGATCATATATGGTGTAATATTTATCGTAATCGAAAATTATAATAAAAAACGCAGCCCCAAAGTCACTACCCTGCACAACCTTTCCTTTAAGGATGCATTTTTAATCGGTGTCTTTCAGGTACTTTCTCTGATACCCGGAACCTCACGCTCTGGTTCTACCATTATCGGAGGAATCCTCATCGGAGCTTCCAGGGAAATTGCAGCAGAATTTACCTTTTTCCTTGCCATTCCGGTAATGTTCGGTGCCAGCTTTATAAAACTGTTAAAATTCGGTCTTGCCTTTACCGGTACGGAATTAGCCGTTTTAATCGTAGGCATGGTAGTTGCTTTTGTAGTTTCTATCGTTGCTATCAAATTCCTGATGGGCTATATCAAAAAACATGATTTCAAGGTATTTGGATGGTATCGCATTATCCTTGGGATTCTTGTATTGGTTTATTTTCTATTTTAGTTATTTTACCATCACGAATTTTAATTATCTTAAAAGAAAGTAAAGTTACAGGCAGCAGTTTTATCCACTGCTGCCTGTTTAAAAATAGATATTTATCCAAGATACATTATCTGTGATACTTTGCCGCATAAGTCATGATTCCTGCCACCGTTTTACCATCCGTCATTTTCCCCTCATAAATTAATTGTTGTAAATCTTCAACATCCCACAATTCCACATTAATCTCTTCATCCTCATCTAAATGCTGCGTTGTCTTTTTCAAATTTCTCGCCACATACAGATCAATCTTTTCATCACAAAATGCAACAGTTGTATTAACAGTAAGGAGATACTCAAAATCTTCACTGCAATACCCTGTCTCTTCCTCCAGTTCCCGTCTGGCACATTCCAAAGTTGGTTCCTTCGGGTCATCCAGCTTTCCCGCTGGAAGCTCCAGTGTAAAACGGTCTAATGCATTCCTGTACTGACGAACCATCAAAAGCTTACCCTCATCATTTACTGCCACCACAGCAGCAGCCCCATCATGATGGATATAATCCCACTCTGCAACATGGCCGTTTACCTCTACCGTATCTTTATAAAGACTGATTACCGTTCCTTTGGCACGCAGTTCCCTGTTCAAACGTTTTACCGGTTCCATAGTAAATTCCTCCAATTCTCAATTTTATATGCAGCTTGTATAACTTTGCCGCCAGATATAACTAACCGCTTTTTATTGTACCTTGCGGTATTCATTTTTTCAATAGATTTTCCTGCGAATCCGTCCAATTTTTTCCAATATCGAACCTGCTCCAAGCCACAGGAAAAGAAATGTAAATGCTGCATGGAGCAAGTCAAAAGGAAGCCCCATTGCGTAAGCCGATAAAATCATTTCCCAATTTACATTTTCCTGATACATCAAAACAGATGCCGGGTTCATGATTCCACCGTACAAGATAATCACAGAGACAAACCCCAGCACGCAGATTCCGTACTTTTTCTTCTTATCACATGGCGTATCCTGCCGGAATACAATTCCGGACACAAAGCCCAGAATTCCCATTGCAAACATCTGCCACGGTGTCCATGGTCCCTGTCCAAAAAATATATTGGACACCAGCATTGCCAATGCCCCAACCAAAAATCCTGCTTCTCCGCCAAGTCCGGCTCCCGACAGGATAATGAATGCTGCCATGGGTTTCGCATGGGGAACCATATAAAATGCCGCCCTTCCTGCCACTGTCACAGCACTCAGTACCACAATAACCATACTTTCCCTAAGACTTGGTTTTCTCTTCTCAAAGCTAAGAAAAAATGACATAATCGCTTCCAACACCAAAAGAATGGCAATAAAATAATATTTTCGCTGCTGCAAAACAGAATGACCAATATATATGGTAACAGGCATTACCACAAAAAAGATAATCAGGGAAATCAGATAGTTCCGCCTTCCTCCACCGTCCAATACGATTTCTCCCGGTATTTCCATATTCAAAGATCCGGAAATTTCTTTGCCGTTCCGCTCTCCCGATTCCGACAACCTGCTGCCTTTTTCACTGTTTCCTGCTCTGCTCTCTGCTAAACCGCTGATTTCTTCTGGTGTAAGGCAGATATGTTTTTCTTCCCCTGGTATAACCCCAAAAGCTTCCAATACATCTTCTATAATAACCGCTTTGGGAAATATGGTTTTGCATATACGTGCCACTGCTGTGGTATAAAATACATTCTGGCGGAAAAATGTCCGGCTTTTCGAAACGGATACCACATGTCCGTCAAAAAACAATCCGCATATATCTGCATACCGGGCACAAAATTCCACATCATGACTGACCATTAGAATCGTTTTCCCCATACCGGTAAGCCTCTTTAACAGTTTACCCATTTCCAGCTTAAATGCATAATCCATTCCCTTGCCTGGCTCATCCAGCAGAAGAATATCATAGTCTTCCAGCAACAGCTTTGCCAAGGCAAGTTTTTGCATCTGTCCGCCGGACAAGTCAAAGGGGTGCTGCCCCAACACTTCACCCAGATTACAGAAATCTATGATTTCTTCCAACCTGAAACCGCCTTTCACAAAATCCCCTTCTTCATCCAGCTGACGTTTTCCTGACAGTTCCAGCTCTTCTTTTACCGTCTTTTTAACAAACATTGCCTGAGGATTTTGCGGCAGCATGCCGATACTCCCCTCCATTGCTTTCACCTTACCCCTGCGTACCCTGTAATGACCAGCCAAAATATGCAGCAATGTGGATTTCCCTGCTCCGTTTCCACCCAGAATCGCAGTAATCTTTTCTCTTTCCACTTCTATACTGCATGCTTTTATAATATCCCTGCTTTCCGGTTCATAGCGAAACCATATTTCATCAGCAAACAGGACTGGATTTCTTTTCTTCTCTTTTGAAGAAAGTTCTTTCATCTCTTCATTGAAAGTTCCCAAGTCTTTTCCCAAAGATTTCCGCTTTCCATACCGGAGTTCCATCCACTTCTTTCCCTCACTTACCGTAAGAGGAATTTCCTGCGTATCTGCTGATACCGCATCTGACACTTGGTTTTCAAAGACTCCCCCCACCGGTTCCTCCTGTCCTTCCAGCTTCAGATATAATACAGCTGCTGCCGGAAGAGACCGATACAGGGAAATCCTGTCCTGATACAACCTGGCTGCCACCTGTCTTGGAGAACCTTCCATCGAAACCTTCCCATTCTCCAATACCATAACCCTATCACACAGAGGAAAAACTTCCTCCAACCGATGCTCTGCCAAAATAATAGTAGTTCCAATCTCTTTGTGAATTTTTTCTATCATATGAAAAAACTCCGTTGCTGCAATAGGGTCCAACTGACCGGTAGGTTCATCCAGTACCAATACCTCTGGTTCCATTATCATAACGGATGCCAGATTTACCATCTGCTTCTGTCCTCCCGAAAGCTTACAGATTTCTTCATGATAAATCCCTTCCAATCCAAAAAACGCTGTCATTTCGGCAATCTTTCTCTGCATGACTTCCTGCGGATATCCAAGATTTTCCAGTCCAAATGCCAGTTCATGCCATACCTTATCCGTCACCAGCGCAACATCAACATTTTGTCTGACAAATCCCACCATCCCTGCCTGTTCTTTTTCTTCCAATCCCTCAATGGGTTCTCCGGCTATCAGTATCCGGCTGTCTGCCCCCCGCTTTCCTGACGGCATGTAATCCTTTTTTAAATGCCGTAATAATGTGGTTTTTCCACATCCCGACTCCCCTATTATTAGTAAAATTTCACCCTGCTCTACTGTAAATGATATATCTTTAAGAGAAAATGTATTTTCCTCTCCATATGAAAATGTCAAATGATTGATTTTAATCTGTTCCATATATTCTCCTTAAACTGTCTATAACCAGCCTTTTATGTAATTGCTGCCCTGTAACTTCTACAACTCAGGTTATGCCAATACTTTGATGCATAGATAATATTAACATGCTAGGTTCTGGCAGTCATTGATAATCTGTCACTCTCTGCCAGGGTTTCTATCACGGGAGCCATACACATCAATAAATACACGATATAAATACTTACAGAATATCCCCCAAATCCTGCTCCGGCAATTTCCGGATAATAATCCCAGCTGATGCCCCCTCTTATAGTACCTGTCAGAATATATATAAATTCTGCCATAATCAGTATAAGTTTCCTTCTATCCCTTTTTGTAAATCGGTACACGGTATAAGAAGTCCTGCCTTCTATTCCATATCCCCTGCCCTTCATGCTGTCTGCCATCTCCACTGCATCTTCCAGAATCCATGTGATTAGGATAGACAGATTATCTGCCCCATATCGGATATGACACATATTTATAAAAAAAACTGTCTTTATCCGGCCGGGAAATGCCCCCAAAGGACACTTTTTTGCAATCATATCCAGCTCTTTCTGGTGTCCCGCCTGCCCAGCCAGCCGAATCTCCCTGAATTTCCTCTGGATTTTTGGTATAAAACCAAGAATCATTGACAGCATAAGTCCCAGAACCGGAAACCCTTTACCGAACAGATAGACAATCTTATCTGTAGTCAAAATGCTGCACATAATCCGAAACCACAAAAGTGATTCTGCCAGCATGCATGCTGCCGCCAAACCATACAAAACAGATTCCAGTGTCAATACATTTCCCGTAGGAAGATAGGTGATCACAGTTACCCCCTGATGACTGAACGCTGGATTCATCAATGCCGTTATGATCATCAAAACAGCAAGAAATCCAAATCCCTTCTTCGCCCGTCTCCACCCAAAAAAATGAATGGTACAGCAAACCGCACTGATCAGACCGATTCCCAGACAAACCGGATGCATTAACACCATGCCAAAACCAATAACAAAACCAAAATATATAAAATCAATAACCGGATGATACTGTAAATCATTCTTCAAAATAGCCACCTACATCCTTACCCAAATTACAGGTATAAACCCAATTTATGATATCACCTTGCTTTACTTCATAAGAAGAACAGCTGATTCCCGGAAAGCTGCCGTTTACACTGTACATCCAGCCGGAAAGTTCCCCACAGTCCTGTTCATACAGATTATGGATTCCCTCAATATAATAGCTTTTATAAAGCGGTGTAAAATTATATTCCAGATGAATATTATTTTCCTTTGTCACATCCCTTAATACATCGAACACACTGCTTCCTTCTTTTATCTTCACTGCTGTAGTTTTCAAAATTAATCCATCCTGCGGCACCATTTTTTTCTTTGCTTCCTTCAGTCTGTCCATATGCTCCAATATCGTTTTACATGAAATGGAAACCGTACAGTTTATTTTATTGTCGATATTTTCTTCTGCCGGCTGTGAAGTACTGTAATCTTTCTCAGTACCGGAATCAGGATTCGTGCCGGTCTGTTCAGAAGTCCTGCCATCCTGCGTTTCACGTTCTCCTGCATCAGAAGTATCATTTTGTTTCTTATCAGCAGTCTTTTTATTTTTCTTTCTGCTTTTTTTAGCCGCTTTATTGGCATTTGCTTGTGCTTTTTTATTATTTTGTGTTTTCTTCTTAACTGTATGGGAAGAATATCCGGTCTGCCTGATCTTCATGAAAATCTTCTGAAAGATATTTTTATCCTCTGATATATTCTCTTTTTTACCGGATGTTTTCCCTGACTGTTCAAAATCCGTCAGCTGTCCTGATGGCATTCCCTCTGAATCTCCAGTCTGCTCTCCTCTTCCCGAACCTTCATTTGACGGTGAATCTTCCTGAAAATCCGCGGTCTTCCCACTTATACCCTTACCCGCATTTTCTGAATCAGGAACAGAAAAACCATATAAACCAGAGCCGTCTCCACCATACCAGAATGCAAACACCAGTGCCAGCATCATGGTCACGATAACCGTAACTTTCTTCCACTTTCTGCGATTCATATTTACACCTCACCGCCTTTTTGCTGTTCTTTTCTTCTGGCATTCAAAGCCCTTTTCTGCTCGATACGTTTTTGCCTTTTCCGCTCCGTCCTGTCATTTTTTCTCGGCTCCTTCACTCCCGCTGCCTCCAGTGCTCTGGGCCACGGTCCGAAATAGGACTTTATCATTGCCGTCTCTTCCTCGGAAAAATCTGACTTCTTCGGATAACGTCCAGTCTCCTTCTGCTTTTTGCGAAGCAGCATGATATATTTCTCTCTCTCATTTTCCATATGTCTGTTCTCCCTAATTGTAACCATTTCCAAAGTAATAAACTACCTACTTATGTGACATTGTGAAGCAATTTTCATGTACACGACTCCTTGAATAAGCAGATTTTAATGCAGGCAATTTCCATCTCGCAGCCTTTCATAATCTGCTTTACACTACCCCATACCTCTTCATAATCATTTAGAGCCAATCTCAGACAATCTATACATTCTCTTGATGATTGGCTCTAATTTACACAAATCTTTTCTATTTTACCACGATATTCAACGCCTTACCATAGTTTTTGCCGTTACTTTTTTATACCTTCCCTTCCCCTTTTTGTTCTTTGCGGCAACCTGTATATAATACTTTTTACCCGCCTTCAGCTTTGTTATGGAATAGCTTGTCTGCACTGCCGGTATAGTCTTTGACTTCCATTTTTTCCCATCTGCTGACCATCTTACCTGATAACCTGACGCATCCTTTACATGAGGCCATGTCACAAAAATCTTATCTGTACTCTCTGCTTTAGCCTTTAATTTTCCTGTTGGAATTGAAGAAGGCTTCTTCAGTTTCTTTGCCGCTTTCGTTCTTTGAAACTTCGTTGGCTGGCTGTATAAACCTGAACTGCCACCCATATCAGCCTTGATTCTGAATGCATAAGCTGTGTTTGCCTTAAGACCGGTTACCACCGCCTTTGTTCCCGTAATCTCGGCATTTTTCTTTACACGGACTACTTTGGCATTTTTCCATTTACCCTTTTTCGTTTTCTGCTGTATCGTGTATGACGCTGCATCTTTTACTCTGTTCCATGAAAGTGTCATCTCTGTTACACCCTTTGATTTTACTTTGAGATTTTTAACCTCCCCCGCCTCTGTCTTTGCTATTGGCTCATCTTTGGTTTCATGACAGGCTTTACAGGTATATCTGATGCTGCCTTCTTCCATATATGTTGCTTCCTTGACTATTGTACCTCCATCCCATTCGTGCCTGCCCGTTGCATTTATTTCCATGGTCCTTTCCATACCGCACTCCTCACAGGTGAATGTTTTTATTCCGGATTCCCCGCAACCTGCCTGTTTTGTAATCCTGCCGTTATCCCATATATGTCTATGTGTTATCTCCTTGTCTGTTTTCCGTATAATAACATCAGACATATCATAAAGAGAGGTTTTCCCTTCTATAAACCTCTGATAAGCTGTCATTGCATAATAACCCTGTTCTGTTGCCATACCGTTCCTCTCTCCTCCTGCGATATGCCTGAATCCGCCTCCCTCTACAAAGAAACTGTTCAGGGCATCCATTACGCTATGTCCATTTTTACTAAAACGTACATCCGTACAGGGATCAATGCCAAGTGCTGTCAATGCAACGATGACCTGTGCACAGGATTCAGCACAGGAACGGTTTAATTGATATGCATTACCATACCCGCCGTCCGCAAGCTGCATAATCGACAGACAGGAAAGCGCACTGTCTACGGCTTCTTTCACATTTTCATCCTTATGGTAATAAGGTGCCAGTGCCTGAAGTGCCATAGCTGTCATATCCGGTTCTGTCGAAACCGCATCCAGACCCCAGCCTCCATCAGGAAGCTGATTATCCAAAATGGTCCGAACCAGGTTTTCACGATTCACTGTCGTACCATCTCCAACATCCACAGGAATTTCATAGTTATGACTATCAAATGCAATCAATGCCCATACAACACCATTAATCCCCTGCCCCTTTAGATACTCAAGATCTGTCAGACCTTTCAGCAGATCATGTCCTGCAATATTGGATACATCATACCCCGCCGCAGTTAACGCCAGAATCATACGGGAATTTTCCGTAGACTTTATCTTATGAAGCCTGCCATGTGCATCTATCTTCTGCTCTATATATTGAACAGCATTCTTATAATAACCGTCAGCTATTTTCTTGCCACTGCGGACAAGTCCAAGCACCATCCATTCACCGCCAACAGAACCTACCTGCGGTGTTCCCAGAGACAGCATATAATCGGCCGTTGCATTGACAGCAGAAGAGATATCAATATATGGCTTCTCTAATGCCGCCAGTTCTTTTTCTGCTGCTGCCAAATCATTATAATTGGATACATTCCACTTCTGGGACTCGTTCAGCATCTCATATGCATCCCTGGCAGTTTCTATTTTATCTCTGCTGCCCAGAGTGACCGGTGTACCAATGGCAGCAATCAGTTCCTCAACAGCCTTTACCGTCATATCAATCGGTCTCCAGTCTGTCTCCCTGTAGTCATCTGTATAGAAGAAACGCATGTTATCCCCATCTTTTAACTTTGTATCGCCCATATAATCTGGAAACTCGTCATTTATGGTATACATCCAGCCACTAAATGCACCATTGGAAAATTCTCCAAGCTTCACGCCATCCGGGCCGGTTACGGAAGAAACATAACCGTTTCCGTTTATCTCATAATCAAATTTGTATTCATTCAACATCTTTTTAAACAAATCATACGCAGTGTCACCCTTTGACATCGTACAAGCCATAGTTTCAATCCAATTCTCATAAGCAGTATGGGTTCCGTCTGCACCATGGACAGTATCTCCGCAAAGAGCAAATGTCACATTTAAAATCTCCGGTTCATCAGGATTCTCTGTCTCATTTCCCGAGCCTTCCCTGCCCGTCTGCCATAGTAAAAGAGGATATCCGTCATTTTCTTTTTTCGCATCTGCCACAAAAAGTGTTTTTCCTGCTTGTGCATTTAACAATGTCACAAAGCTCTCTTTTTTCATACCTGCACTGCTTACTCCCTGTGCTGTCTTATCCGTCGCTTCTGCCTGTGACTCCGCAAGATAAAAACTGCCCTGTGTTCCGGATATGTAATCTGTGCCGGAAAGTCCCCCCAGTACACCATAGGCGTAAAAGCCAGGTCCGACCGTTCCGATATTATAGCAGCCCTGAGGAGCAGCACACACAGATGCATCCCCTGCAATACCTCCTAATCTGGATTTACCGCTTATGCTCCCGTTGTTCCAGCAGGCAGTAATAACTGCATAGTTTGTCATATACCCGGCAATTCCTCCGGCGTTTATTGTAACATCTTCCTTTCCCACAGTTCCGTTGTTCACACATTCGCTGACAGTCCCGTAGGATACGGAACCCGCAATTCCTCCGGCATTCTGGCTGCCCTGCACGGTACTCTTGTTCATGCACTGACTGATTTTACTGTTAAGTCCGGCCTGTCCTGCAATGCCGCCAACATCATCCCTGCCACTAATGGTTCCGATAAAAGAACAGCCTGTAACCTTACCGTCTATATATCCTGCAATACCCCCGACAGAATCAGCATTGACCGTAATCTCTCCTGATATGGTAAGTCCCTTTACTTCGCCTTTTCCACCTATATTTCCGAAAAACCCCTGTTCATCACGGGATGCATTCAGCTTTATCCCACTGACTGTTTTCCCATTTCCGTCAAATGTACCAATATAAGGATTTTTTCCCGAACCAATGGAATACCAGTTTTCCGCTGTCAGTGCAATATCCTCCGCCAGTTTTCCATCAATATAAGCAGTTCCACTGTTCACACAATTGACAAACCATTTTAGTTCCTTTTCATTGGTTATAACATAAACTCCGGTAATTTTTGCCGGCTCCTCTGTCTGCTCAACCGGCCAGATTCCAGCCGCTTCACCACTTTGCACAATACCGGTTTTACGCTCTGCATAACCTGGTTTTTGTCCAGTCACCCTCACGGAAAGGGATGCTCCTAAATCCGCTTCCGTAATGGTATAAGAAGCTTTATTTTCTCCCGAAATCGCTTTTGTTCCCCGATACCACTGGTAAACCGGAGTTGTCTCTTCTCCCTGGTATACCGCCGTCAGGATATGTCCTACAACAGCATGACCGCTAATCTGCACACTCCCGGTAAATCCGTCAATCTTTTCCGACTGACCGGAAAGAATACCGCTAAGAGACGGTTCTATAACCTTAACACGAAGCGTCCTTCCTGCCATTCCGACAGGAATCTCATAAGCCTCCGATACAGACAATACTGTCTCATCCACACCATCCGATACATACCACACAAAAACAGGATTTTGGGCAGTACCTGTATACTGTGCTTTTACTATATCCCCCACCTGTAAATTTCCAAGGGACACTGTACCGTCAATCATAGATTTTGCCGGAAGCATACCTGTAAGTGTTCCAGCTTTTCCGGCTATCTCCCCCGCCTCTGCCAAAGTCCCGCCGCATTGAATTGCCAAGGATTTCAGGGTATAGGCATCACTAACACCGTTTACCACCTCGCCAATGGCACCACCTACACGAAAATCTTCTCCCTCTTCGGTATCTATGTAAGATCCGCATACGTCACCAACATTATAAAGTCCCTGTGCCGTCGAACCGGAAGTATTTATCGCTACACAGCCACCTGTACAGCTTCCCAGACTGACTACATTTCCACTGTTATACAGCTTTTTCGATGTTCCGTCATTTCTGCCAACTACACCACCGACATAAGCATACTGTACTGCGGCTTTCCCTATGATCTGTCCGCTGTTACTACAGCCTTCCACAGTCCCGCTGTTATCCGCTGCCACACCTGCCACAAAGGTACTGTCTGCTGTTACTGCCGCATTGTTACCACAGTCTTTTACCGTTCCTTTATTTAACGAGGTAATTCCGGCTACATACTGACCGCCTACCACACTTCCGCTGCTAAAACAATCGGTAATCGTACCATTTTTTTCATTATAGGCCGCAATCCCTGCTATATGGTTACCGCCGCTAAGAACAACTTCTGCTGTTACATTAGATATCGTACCACTGTTATGACCTGCAATTCCTGCCAGATCATCTGCACTACAGACTTTTCCTGATACTGTCAGATTTTTTATCTCTCCGGCATTATATCCGAATAATCCTGCCGAAGAGCCGGTACCGATATATAAGTTTTCAATCATATGACCATTTCCGTCAAAGCTTCCGCAAAAAGCAGTATCGGAGGTCTGCCCGCCAATCATTGTCCACGGACGATGATTCAGATTGAGGTCTGCCGTCAAAATCCCTTTTATGTCCGGCGTATTTCTGGCTGCCTTTGCAAACCATTTCAATTCAGCCGGTGTTGCAATCAGATATATACCTTCTTTTTGTTCCGGTGCCATTGATGCCGTTTTACCGTTCCATCCGGCTTCATCCGGTGCCGGAGCATTTTCATCTGTTATCGTCCTGCCAGCCTGCCAGCTTAACAGTGGATACCCCCCATTCATTTCAGAATCATTTTCAACAAAACCATCACCCAGGGCTTCCGCCATATTTTTAAGTTCATCCGATATACATACCTGTGCTGTACCCTGCACCGTACAGCCGTTTTCATTACCCACTGATTCGTCTGCAATACCTGACAAATAATATACCTGGTTCAGCGTTTTACCCTGTGTGCTTTCCAGATAACCGAGCACACCTCCTTTATGAACCGCTGATACCGCCGCCACTGCATATGCATTTTCGATTTTCCCTGACCGCAGATTACCAGCCAGCCCGCCTGCCGCTCCAGCAACAGTATCCGTAGCAGTCACCGTTCCAGTGGAATATACATTATACAATGTTCCACCCATATAGACTGTACCTGCAATACCTCCTACATACCGGTATCCGCTGACAGTACCGGTATTGGCACAATCGGTAAGGGCATTTGATAAAGAAGAATAAACACGTCCTGCAATACCTCCTGTATTTCCACCTGTTCCAGTATCCTTTACACTGCCGGCATTAGAACAGGCACTAACCTTCCCGCCTGTATCCAGTTCCCCCACAATACCACCTACATAAGCTTTCCCCACTACGGATACGGTATCAGCTACATGACAGTTAGCGACCGTTCCCTTCAAATCTCCTGCAATTCCGCCATAATAGCTTCCGTTTCCGGTAATCACACTGTCCTCAAGGGTAAGGTCATGGATGCTGCCCCCTGTACCAACATAACCAAATAATCCTCCGTTACTTGCATTTTTCCCATCTACATAGATACCTGAAATTGTATGCCCGTTTCCATTAAAATCACCGGTATACGCCTTACTGCCTGATGCCCCCACAGGCTGCCAGCTGTATGATGCACCGGTATCTTCCGAAACCGTTTCATTAATCCGGATATCCGTTGTCAGTTCCGCACTGCCCGTCAATGGGGCATTTTTCATAAACCACATTAACTCGGCGGGCCCGGTAATCTGATAAACACCTTCGCTGTTTTTCCCAGGTTCCGTAACGTTTTCCCCATCCCATGAGGTCTGAATCTGAAGCTTCACTTGAGGCAGAATAAGATTTTCACCTTTTACTGTAAATTCACCTTTTACCGTCTTATACCCCGCACTGAAAACAGAATAGGTATACTGTCCATCCGGAAGGTCAAATGTACCGCCTTCCTCAGGGAATATCTGTACATCCGGATACCCTGTACAGGATACCTGTATATTTACATCACCATCCGCCCCGCCTGATTCTTTTTCATAAGGAATTGCAACTGTGTATAGCGGCTCCTTTTTTAAAGTTATCTTACATCGATCCGTATCTGTATTGCCTGTTACCTCCACAGTTCCTTTTATGGCTTCATAACCATAAGCATCAACTGCATAGCTATACGGATTTCCCATCCTTGCAAGCCGGTAGGTCCTGCTGTCAGCCAGTGGCATTTGTCCCTCTACTTTAAGTTCAGCATCTTCCGGGTCCGTTTCGAATACAAAATCATATGTTTTTACCTGAAGAGAAACGGTAATCGTCTGCCCTCCATATGCTACAGTAAAGCTGCCAGCGGTATCCTCACATTCCTCACCGGAAACCGTATAAGAATAAACACCGTTTTCTAACAAATAGGTATTTCCACTATCCGGCTCCATCTTTGTACCGCCAGCATCCCTGACAATCAGCACTGCCCCGGAAGGCTCTATCTCAAAATGAACAGTGTATTTTGCATCGGGGTCCTGCCATCCCAGCACTGGATACCCGCCATCAGTGCCTTCTATGTAATCTTCTCCCAATAATGCAGAAAAACCGGAATCCGACATTTCCTCATCGGTCTTAGCAGCTATTCCTGCCACAGCCTCATTTCGGCCGTCCCCCTGTACTGCGGAGGAATCCAGATAGTAACAGTTGTCTGCCGTAACAAGCCCGGCGGTTTCTACCCCGCTATAATTCTTTCCACTGCTGTCACCGGCAATTCCGCCGGATAACACATCGACAAGCTCTGTATTCAATATCACGGTTCCCACATTATAGCAACTGGAAAGAGCGGCTTTATATGTATTAGAGGCAACACCACCGATAATCCCACCAATGCCCTTGGCATTGGAATCATTAAATTCAGCCGCCGGTGTATTTCCTGTCACGCTCCCAGTGTTATAGCACGAAACAACCGTTGATTCATTATAGGCAGAATCTCCTGCGATTCCTCCTACACCGTAAGTCCCTGTTACATTTCCTGTATTAAAACATTTTTCTACATCTCCTCCTAAGCTTCCTACAATACCACCAGTACGTTTCAGTGTACTGGTCACGTCTCCGGTATTTCCGCACATAGCAATAGAAGAAACCGCAGTAGAACTGCCGGAAATGCCTCCTGCGATTCCTCCTGTCGAATAGGCATAAGAGGACGGTTTCCCTGTATTTTCTATGCTTCCGTTATTGAAGCAGTTTCTAATCGTCGTTCCCCCGGTGGCTGTTCCGACAATCCCGCCGGCAAAATCGCCACATGCACTGATAGTTCCATTATTTACACAGCCAGTAATGCTGCTTCCTGAATATGTCGCAGCAGTTATACCCCCTGCATACCCTTTTGCAGCAGAAATCACATTTACATCATTGATACAATTTGAGATTGTGACGGGGGAACCATAAGCCACAATCCCTGCTGCATAAGTAGACGAGGTCGTGGAGACCTCTACCACGCCTTTTACCGTCAGATTTTTTACAACAGCACCCTTTAAATAACCAAACAGTGCCCTGTACTGTTTATCCGAATGAATCGCCAGGCCGGATATGGTCTTACCGCATCCGTCAAATGTACCGCCATAATAAACGCATTTGCTATAACTGTCATAATATCCAATTGGCGTCCATTCCTGACCACCAAGCTCGATATCTTTTGTCAGCTGTGCACAAAGTGTTGAAGTTGATTGATTCGTACCGGTATTTACACAATCGGCAAACCATTTCAGCTCTTCTGCTGTTCCAATCTGATAGGGAGATTCTTTTGTTCCCTCTCCCGAAGGGATCTCTGCCCCGGCGGCATAAGCCTTTTCTAATCCTGTACCATCTCCTGCCATCCTAAACGTATATCCCACACACAGGAACAGCAAAATCATAATTCCTCTTAACGTTGTTTTCGTACTCATCTTTTCTTTCCTCTCCATTCGTAATGACTCATTTTACAAAGCCGCCGCCACATTAGGTTTTCATTTATTGTCTGCCGTAAGACTTTAACAAAAATAATTTTTCTGAATGTGACAGCCTCCATCTATCATTAAGGGTGGATAAAGAAAAAGCCCTGCCTTCAAAGAAAGCAAAGCACACAAAGAAAACATCCCGATTCACACGGAATGAAACCTGCTTTTCCTTCACCCAAAAGCTAAATACTGAAATATGCGAGTAATCTGACTGAAAGGCTTTTTATAAAAAACGAAAAGCCTTAACACAGTAATGGCGGTTGCACCGGATTTTCACCGAATTTCCCTCTAATCTGCCAAAAAACACAGAATGCTTTGCATTCTCCGGCAGAGCAATATTTCATTAAATTTTTATTTCCCAATTATACAAATGAACAGGGTGAAAGTCAACCTGTTTGTATTCAAATTCACAGGATAACAAAAAAATCCCACAACTTGTCCATCATCCATAGCCGCAACATCTAATTGCAGCAGGAATTTTTCACAATATATCCGTAATTATCCGGCTTATGAGGAAGCGTACAATTGCTGCAATCCTTAATTCCGTTTTCTAAAAATACAGGATTCCCGCCGCATTTCTTTCCCATGGCATACAACGGACAATAGCAGAACAGACAGTTAAACTCCTCCTTTTTAATCCCCTCATGACAGGGAAAAAATTCACACTTCTTATTTTGAAAAAAAGAAAAATGCTTCCCCTTCCAATATGGTTCACTCATACGACTTCCACCTCCAAAATAATAATACAGTTCAGCTAATATCTCTATTATAATCTTCCTTTTCCCATAATACAATAATTGTGGTAATCCTCCCCCTTTTTTGATATCATATAGTTATTAACCACATAAAACCGCCATCCGGTTAAAAGGTAAACAGCAATATTTTTTAAAGGAGCATTTCAATGAAGTTACCCGGTTATTATTCCTCTGGTGAATTTGCAAAAATGGCACATTTAACAGTCCGTACGATTCGCTTTTATGACAAACAGAATATCTTAAAGCCTTCTTATGTAAATGATTCCGGTGCCCGGTTTTACACAGATGAGGATTTTGCAAGATTACAGCAGATCCTTCTTTTAAAATATCTGGGATTTTCATTGGAAGACATTCGTAATATGACTATAGGAGACTCTGATTATCATATGTTAAAAAATTCTTTAAATCTTCAGCTTAAGCTGGTAAAAGACCGGATTGAACAGATGCAGTTAGTCGCAAATGCCATTGAGGATACTGCAAAGGCGATTGATACTGAACAGGAAATCAACTGGAGCCAGATGTTAAATCTGATCCATCTCACGAATATGGAAAATACATTAAAAAGCCAGTATCAGAATGCTACCAACATTTCTGCAAGAATGAATCTGCATAAGCTCTATGCCTCTAACCAACAGGGCTGGTTTCCATGGCTGTATGAACAGAGCCGCATTACAGAAGGGATGGATATTTTAGAGCTTGGATGCGGAAACGGTGCTCTCTGGAAGGAAAACTATGACCGCCTGCCAGCACATATTCAAATTACATTAAATGATATTTCCGAAGGCATGTTAAGAGATACCCGGCGGGAGATTACATTACTGGAAAATGAACTTCACTCTGATACGGCTGTTAATCCAGATAATTCGGTGCCTCAACAGCATGCAGACAGCAGATTTACTTTTAATGCCTTTGACTGCCACCAGATTCCTTATGAAGATGAAACCTTTGACCTGGTTTTAGCAAACCATGTCCTTTTTTACTGTGACCATCTCAATGACGTTCTTGATGAAGTCCGCCGTATACTAAGACCAAACGGTATCTTTATCTGCAGTACCTACGGTGCTTCCCATATGAAAGAAATTACCAGTCTGGTGCAGGAGTTTAACAGTCTGATCACACTATCGGCAGATAAACTGTATGAACGGTTTGGGCTGGAAAACGGTTCTGCCCTGCTGGCTCCTTTTTTTGCAAATATACACATGGAAATCTATAAAGATTCCCTGCTTGTGGATCAGGCTGAACCATTGATCGAATATATCTTATCCTGCCATGGCAATCAAAACCAGTATATTCTTGAACGCTACAAAGATTTTCGTACTTACGTAGAAAAAAAGACAAAAAAGGGATTTTCCATCACAAAATATGCCGGGGTATTTGTATGCCGCAAATCAAACACCCTGTAGTAAGCATCGCTGTCTGCTATATGAAAACATAAATATTTATTAAAAAACTCTTGCAGGTAACGTAACGTCACCTTTTATAATACATATTATTATGAAAATTTTTCCAAGTCAAAACCCTGCGGAAATAAAATACATATTGACTCATAATATAACAACATAAAAAATGAACATACTAACTAAAAAATCATAAAATCATGAGTGCAAAATGAAAAAGGAGGCATTATATTAAATGAAAGGAATTATTTTAGCCGGTGGTTCAGGCACACGCCTTTATCCGCTTACCATGGTAACTTCGAAGCAGCTTCTTCCAATTTATGACAAACCGATGATCTACTATCCCATGTCAGTTCTGATGAATGCCGGAATCCGAGAGATTCTTATTATTTCAACGCCTCAGGATACTCCACGGTTTCAGGAGTTGCTAGGTGACGGACATCAGTTTGGTGTATCCCTTACTTACGCTGTACAGCCAAGTCCGGATGGACTGGCACAAGCATTTATTATCGGAGAAGAATTTATTGGAGCGGATACAGCAGCCATGGTTCTGGGAGATAATATTTTTGCCGGGCATGGATTAAAAAAACGTTTAAAAGCTGCTGTTGAAAATGCTGAAACCGGTCAGGGGGCAACTGTGTTCGGCTACTATGTGGAAGATCCGGAACGTTTCGGCGTCGTGGAATTTGATGAAAACGGAACGGCCGTTTCGCTTGAGGAAAAACCGGAAAATCCAAAATCAAACTATGCAGTGACCGGTCTTTATTTCTATGACAACAATGTGGTGGAATACGCCAAAAATTTAAAACCCAGCGACCGTGGTGAGCTGGAGATTACCGATTTAAACCGTATTTATCTGGAAAAAGGAAATCTCAATGTAGAGCTGCTGGGGCAGGGATTTACCTGGCTGGATACAGGAACCCACGAAAGTCTTGTAGAAGCCACCAACTTCGTCAAAACCATGGAAGATCATCAGCACCGTAAGATAGCCTGTCTGGAAGAAATCGCATACTTAAATAACTGGATTTCAAAAGAAGATGTATTAAAAGTATACGAACTTTTAAAGAAAAACCAATACGGACAGTATTTAAAGGATGTTTTAGACAACAAATATCTGGATGTGCTGCATTAAATTATAAAATCAAAAGGAGAAAAATTATGACTATTATCGTAACCGGAGGAGCTGGATTTATTGGAAGCAATTTTATTTTTCACATGTTAGACAAATACCCTGATTACCGGATTATTTGTCTGGACTGTCTGACTTATGCAGGAAATTTATCTACCCTTGCACCCGTTATGGACAACCCTAATTTCCGTTTTGTAAAAGAAAGTATCACAGACAGGGAAGCTGTTTATAAGTTATTTGAGGAAGAACATCCAGATATTATTGTAAACTTTGCTGCGGAAAGCCATGTTGACCGCTCCATTGAAAACCCTGAGATATTCTTAGATACCAATATTAAAGGTACCGCAGTATTAATGGATGCCTGCCGTAAATATGGCATTACCCGCTATCATCAGGTGTCTACTGATGAAGTTTACGGTGATCTTCCGTTAGACAGACCGGATCTGTTTTTTACAGAAGAAACTCCAATCCACACCAGCAGCCCATACAGTTCTTCCAAAGCCGCCGCAGATTTACTGGTACTGGCCTACTATAGAACCTATGGACTTCCTGTCACTATCAGCCGGTGTTCTAACAATTATGGACCTTATCATTTCCCGGAAAAACTGATTCCTCTTATGATTGCAAACGCTCTGAATGACAAGCCTCTTCCTGTTTATGGCAAGGGGGAAAATGTACGTGACTGGCTCTATGTTGAAGACCACTGCAAGGCAATTGATTTGATCATTCATAAAGGACGGGTTGGCGAAGTCTACAATATTGGCGGACATAATGAGATGACCAATATAGATATCGTTAAAATTATCTGTAAAGAATTGGATAAACCAGAAAGTCTGATTACCTACGTTGCGGACCGCAAGGGCCATGATATGCGCTATGCTATCGATCCTACAAAGATTCACAGCGAGCTTGGCTGGCTGCCGGAAACCAAATTTGCAGACGGAATCAAAAAGACAATCCAATGGTATCTGGATAACAAGGAATGGTGGGAAACTATTATTTCTGGCGAATATCAGAATTATTATGAAGAAATGTATGGAAACCGCTGATTTCCAACAATGAAAGAAAGTAATTTATATCCAAAATCAGTTACAGGAGAAACGGAGATAATTTATGAAAATATTAGTAACCGGAGTGGCCGGACAATTAGGTCACGACGTAATGAACGAATTGGCAAAGCGCGGCATAGATGGTATTGGCAGTGATATTGCCGATACTTACAGTGGTGCCGCTGATGGTACTGCTGTCACCACGATGCCATATATTCCCATCGATTTAACAGATGGGGAAGCTGTACATGCACGCATCATTTTTGAGCAGCCGGATGCCATCATTCACTGTGCTGCCTGGACGGCTGTTGATGCTGCCGAAGAGGAGGAAAATCAGCCAAAAGTCAGAAACATTAACTTTGGGGCTACCAAAAACATTGCCAAAGTATGTCAGGAATTAGATATCCCCATGATGTATATTTCCACAGACTATGTATTTGACGGACAGGGAACCCAGCCATGGGAACCCGACTGTCAGGATTTTAAACCTCTTAACGTTTACGGTTCCACTAAGCTTGCCGGAGAACGTGCTGTGACGGCCAATCTGGAAAAATTTTTTATTATCCGCATTGCCTGGGTATTTGGCACAAACGGTAAAAATTTCATTAAAACCATGCTGAATCTGGGGAAAAATCATAGTGAGATTAAGGTTGTCAGTGACCAGATTGGTACACCTACCTATACCTATGATCTTGCCAGACTCCTTGTGGATATGATTCAGACAAAACAATATGGATATTACCATGCCACCAACGAGGGCGAATATATCAGCTGGTATGATTTTACCAGAGAAATTTTTAAGCAGGCTGTAGAACTGGGACATAACGAATATACGGAGGAACATGTTAAGGTACTTCCTGTTACCACTGAGGAATACGGTATATCAAAAGCTGCCAGACCATTTAACAGCCGTCTGGATAAAAGCAAGCTTACTGCCAATGGTTTTGAACCGTTACCAACCTGGCAGGATGCATTAATACGATATCTGCAAACAATAGAATTTTAGATATTTATACAAAATATAAGGAGATAAAACATGGGACAGATTAAAGTGACCAAATGTCCAATCGAAGGACTTTACGTAATTGAACCAACCGTACATGGTGATTCCAGAGGCTATTTTATGGAAACCTATAATCAGAAAGACATGGAAGAAGCCGGCCTTACCATGCAGTTTGTACAGGATAATCAGTCCTGTTCTACCAAGGGTGTTCTTCGCGGACTTCATTTTCAAAAGGAATATCCCCAGGGTAAACTGGTACGTGCAATAAAGGGAACTGTCTTTGACGTAGCCGTTGACTTAAGAAGCGACAGCAAAACCTATGGTCAGTGGTTTGGAGTGGAATTATCCGAGGAAAACAAAAAACAATTTTACATTTCAGAAGGATTTGCCCACGGTTTTCTGGTTCTCAGTGATATTGCTGAATTCTGTTATAAATGTACAGATTTCTATCATCCTGGTGATGAAGGAGGGCTTGCATGGAATGACCCTGAAATTGGCATTCAATGGCCACAGCTCACAGGTGAATATAACGGCACTGCATCTGGGGACGGCTATCACCTGGAAGACGGAACCTCTTTAAATCTAAGCGATAAAGACCAGCTTTGGGCAGGTTTAAAAGATACCTTTAAATTTAACAATTAGAATTAAATACCAGTACTATTCATACATTATGGGACAGTTTCACTAAAACTTCTACATTTTATATAATGTAAACACACCGGATTTTCAATTATTTGTATCAAAGCTTCCAGATGAATTAATTGATCAGATTAAGTTTGAGATTATCCGTACTTATAATCTCAAACTTAACATTGAAGAAACGCAGGCATATGGAATCTTTAGTGCATTATTATCGACAATTAGTGCAAAAGAAATCCTTTGAGTTACTTGTGGCTATTTAGTTGTTTTTGATTTTATGGTAGATAAGCTTGCCACTGAAATTTTGAATAATACACTCGGTATTTCTGTATCACTTCCCAACCCAGGTAAGAAAGCATTAAAAACAGCTATGGTATGTAATCTTACCTCCGGTATCTGTCTGATTGCGGCAGGAACTGTTTCTTCTTCCAAATGGTGTATTATACTGGGAAGTATCTGTATCATCAGTACCATTATACTTCAAAAAGAAAATAGTAATAAAGAAAAGTTTTGATGAAAAATTCCCAGAAATAATTTTAAAAGACTGCTATGTGACTTTAATGCCATATAACAGTCTTTTATTCATTCCTGATACATATTTATTCGGTTTCCCCATCAATGGGGTATTTTACTAGTGTCGTTACCGCTCTTTTCTTCATTATATCCTTCTCAATAATCCTGATTACGACAGCATTATAATAATTGTGCCCGAAGCTCCTCTCCGCTTTTTACACTTAAATATGCGGGTGCAATATCAAATACTGTTTTACAGCCGGACTGTCCTTCTTTAGACAACCGATACGCAGCCCTTGCATATGCCACTATGACACTGGCAGTAAATTCCGGATTGGAATCCAGCTTTAAGCTATATTCTATCACATGGTTATTCTCCTGTTCCCATCCCGTCTTTCCTGAACGGATTACAAAACCACCATGTGGAATTCCGCTGTGGTTTGCCATAAGCTCTTCTTCACTGATAAAATGAACCGTAGTATCATAATCTGCAAAATAATTAGGCATGGTCTTGATCTCTTTCTCCACCTTTGCTGCATCTGCCCCTTCCTCTAATACGACAAAACATTCTCTGGTATGCTTCTGCTTTGTAGTAAGTTCCGGATTTTCACCTGCACGTACGGATTCCAGAGCCTCATCTACAGGAATCGTATATTGCTTTGCATTCTTTACACCTGCAATCCGGCGAATAGCATCGGAATGTCCCTGACTGACGCCCTTGCCCCAGAAAGTATAATCTTTTCCCTCAGGAAGAACTGCATTAGCATACATTCTGTTTAATGAAAACATTCCCGGATCCCAGCCTACTGAAATAATACCGATTCTGCCACTCTGTCTTGCTGCCTTGTCCACATTTTCAAAGTGCTCTGGAATCTTTGCGTGTGTATCAAAGCTATCCACCACATTAAAAAGTTTCACATACTCCGGTGTCTGCTCTGGTAAATCTGTTGCACTTCCTCCGCAAAGAATCATAACATCAATTTTATCTTTCCATTCCTCTGCATCAGCTACCCTGCATACTGCTGCTTCCTTCGTCAAAACAGAAACATCAGACGGATTTCTTCTCGTAAATACTGCTGCCAGCTCCATATCCTGACTCTGCTTGACAGCACACTCTACACCTCTTCCAAGATTACCATATCCTAATATCCCGATTCTTATACTCATACTATTTCTCCTTGTATATAAATTTATCAGGGGCTTTCGCATTAAAAATATTTGCTCTATTATTGCCATGGTTTACAAAAACAGAGGATTCATTTTTAGTACGATAATCCCTAATGTTTTACCTGTTTCATTATAATACAATCCTTTCCATTCTGCCATAAATAATTCTATATATTATAAATTTGTTCAAAACATTTTATTGCAAGAACATTTCCAACAACAATTCAATTTTCCCATAGTTTTGTTTAAAACACAAAAAAGAGATTTTTCCTCTTTCGAAGAAAAATCTCTTTATATTTCTCTGCTTACATAAGCTTAACTGTGTTTAATTTAACACCAGGACCCATTGTAGAAGTAAGTGTAACGCTTCTTAAATACTGTCCTTTTGCAGCAGATGGTTTTACCTTAATAATCTCATCTATTAACGCTTGGAAGTTATCTGCTAACTGCTCCTCTGTAAAAGAAGCTTTTCCAATTGGCACGTGAACAATGTTGTTCTTATCAAGTCTGTATTCAATCTTACCGGCTTTGATATCATTGACAGCTTTTGTTACATCCATAGTTACTGTACCAGCCTTTGGGTTCGGCATTAAGCCTTTTGGTCCAAGTACACGACCTAAACGACCAACAACGCCCATCATATCCGGAGTTGCAACAACAACGTCAAAATCCAGCCATCCGTCATTCTGAATCTTCGGAATCAATTCCTCGCCGCCTACATAATCAGCACCGGCAGCAGTAGCCTCATCCACTTTTTCTCCCTTGGCAAATACTAAAACCTTTACGGTCTTACCTGTTCCATGCGGAAGTACAACTGCACCACGAATCTGCTGGTCAGCGTGACGACCATCTAATCCCATTCTCAAATGAGCTTCTACTGTCTCATCAAACTTTGCACTGGCTGCTTTCTTCACAAGTGCAACTGCTTCTGGAATATCATAAACCTGTGTCTTGTCTACAAGCTTTGCAGCTTCAACATATCTTTTACCTTTTTTCATCTCTCATAAACCTCCTGTGGTATTATCGGGAGCGACCCTCCCACTTCTTGTAACCAATCACACAGTGATTGATTACCTGCCGTTTTCACCAAGTTCTCTGTCATCCACTCTACTAAATTCGGCCTTCAGCCTCATTAAGTATCGGGATGGAACTTTCCCTGCACTCTGCTTGGTCTCGTTAAGTGCTCAATGTCAATCCTCCACAACAATTCCCATAGAACGTGCTGTTCCTGAAATCATGCTGATTGCTGCCTCAAGGCTGCCTGCGTTTAAATCTGGCATCTTAAGCTCTGCGATTTTCTGAACCTCAGCTTTCGAAATCGTAGCAACCTTTGTTTTATTAGGAACGGATGAAGCCTTATCAATCTTACATGCCTTCTTTAATAAAACCGCAGCTGGTGGAGTTTTTGTTACAAAACTGAAACTTCTGTCAGCATATACAGTAATAACAACCGGAATAATCATTCCGTCCTGATCTGCTGTTTTGGCATTAAACTGCTTTGTGAATTCTACGATATTAACACCATGCTGACCTAATGCTGGTCCAACCGGTGGTGCAGGAGTTGCCTTACCTGCAGGAATCTGTAATTTAATATAACCTTCAACTTTCTTAGCCATAATCGTTTTTCCTCCTATTTCATGTGGTCAACGGGACCTGCCCTCCCACTTCTTGTAACCAATTTGTTTTACAAATTGATTACCTGCTTGCGTGTTATCACGAAGTGATTCTCATGCACGCAATTCCTTGTTTTTCTTGTAACCAATTTGTTTTACAAATTGATTACCTGCTTGCGTGCTATCACGCAGTGATTTTCATGCACGCAATTCCTTGTTTTTCTTGTAACCAATTTGCTATGCAAATTGATTACCTGCTCGTCCGCCTATCTGCGAAGCAGATTCTTATGCGGGCGATTCTCTGTTTTTCTTGTAACCAATCACGTAGTGATTGATTACCCTAATCAATTTTTGTAACATCCATAAAACTAATTTCCACAGATGTTGCCCTACCAAAGATATCAACTTCAATCGTAACAGACTGTTTTCCTGTATTGATATCCGTAATAGTTCCAACCGTACCCTCCCAGGCACCAGCTACAACTTTAACGGCATCGCCCAGTTCAACGTCAATCTCCATCTCAGGAACTCTGATGCCCAGATTCTTCATCTCATTTTCCGTAAGCGGTACCGGCTTTGATCCCGGTCCTACAAAACCAGTAACACCTCTTGTATTACGAACAACATACCATGTAGCATCATTCATAATCATGTTAATCAATACATAGCCTGGAAACATTTTCTTAGAAACCTGTTTCTTTGCACCGTTTTTTAATTCCACTACATCCTGAAGCGGAACTAATACCTCAAGAATCTGATCCTGAAGCTTCCTGTTTTCAATCGTCTTCTCAATATCTGCCTTAACCTTATTCTCATATCCTGAATAAGTGTGGGCCACATACCATCTTGCTTCGCTGTTATTTTCTACATCTGCCATACAATCACCCGCCTAACCGATAATGAATGAAAGACCGATCTGCATCAACCAGTCAATAGCAGCAATGATACAGCCGATAACAATAGCAGCAATGATAACTGCAACAGACTGCTTGCCCAAAAGCTTCTTGTCAGGCCAAATAATTTTACGGAACTCACCCTTCAGCTCGGTGAAAAAGCTTCTTTTTAAAGATGTTGATTCATTCTCATTTGCCATCTTAAATCACCTCCGTAATTCCTGATTATTTGGTCTCTTTGTGTAACGTATGAGTCCTACAAAACGGACAATACTTCTTAGTTTCCATACGTTCTGTGTGAACTCTTTTGTCCTTTGTCAGATTGTAATTACGCTGTTTACACTCTGTACATGCCAATGTGATCTTAACTCGCACAACTTCCACCTCCATTTTACTCTAATGACTTCCTTTTGCCTGCAAACTCAAGCGTTAATTCGAAAATTTGCACACAAAAAAAAAGCCCCGACACACGTCGCAGACAATAGAATAGCAGAAGATACATGAAAAGTCAAGGAAAATCCTTAATTTTCTTGCTTTTTATTCATGTCGTAAACTATATTATCCTCAATATGTTCTCCTACTGTTTCTATACATCCTTATCATTTATCAGCATGAATAACATCACATTTTGTGAATCTGAGATTGATTGGTCTTCCATTACTCATCATTTGGTGTACAGATTAAATACCATCAGTCTTTTTATTCTCTTACCATATTATAGCATTTTTAGATCAAAATCAATAATTAGGTTGTTATAACATCCGGGTAAATGTCCTCTTGGCACTGAAAGAACTTTATCACACTACCTTTGATGAAACCTTTGCTGATTTATCTTTCCGATAAATAATTTTAGCAGAAAAACTTCATTTTTTCATTATCATGACTGCTTTCCCATCCTTGTCAGCCTTAGCACAATATAACTCATAAATTTTACTTCCTTTGGAATATCTCCCCTTTAAGGCTCTCCCCATGAAATATTGAAAATTTTCTTTATGTCCGGTTATCACAAAATCCTCATATTCCTCCCCTTCTTTTTCCACGATGCGCAACGGCAGATTCTCTATCATTTCTCCTGCTTTCATCAAAATCTGGATAATTTCTCCCATCCGGTAATCATCTGCCAGTAAAAACATATTTTCTTTATCCTTAATCACCCTTATCTCTTCTAACGGTTCACCTTCTACTATTACTCTCTCATAGCCAGCTGGCAATGCGTATGCTTCATTCGGATACAATGTGATCAGAAACAGCGGTATTCCACAAGCCTCTTCAACTCTCCACTCTCCCATGCACTCTCCTTCCTTTTTTCCCTTCTCATCTTCAAGAGAAATCACGCATTGCTTTTCCTCATAAAATAATGACTGAATACTTATCTCTGCCTGCCTGTTACCTGTTCCCCAAAACAGATAGTATTTATCCTCTTTTTTCACTGCTTTAGGATATCCTTTGGCATACACGCTGACATCCCGTGATTCTATTATTTTATTGGTAAATGCATCCCTCAACTCTATGCAAAATGCAGCTTTTCTCACAATCTGATCCTTCAACTTCCCTACTCCATTTTTGTAAAATAAATCTCTATTTCCTTCTGATTCTCCTGTCTGCTGTACTGATCACACAGATATAAATATTCTTTTGCCGCCTTATCCTTTCTAAAACGTTTCAGTACTTCGATAAACTGATGCCGTGCCTTTTCAAAATTCCTGATACAATATAACTCCACCCCTCTTTCAAATAATTCCTTCGTCATATCCTTAAGTTCTATTTCTTCTCTGCTGTCCCCATCGTACACATCATAAATCCTGTCTGTATATCCCGTATATGTATTATATAAAAAACCCAGTGTACGAACATGGTATGTATCGAAAAAATGAGGTATATTATCTGCTGCCGTCCGGGTAATCAGAATATGTGCCTGATATTGTTCTGCAATTTTTTGAAGCCAGCATGCAGTATCCCTGTACTGGGAAACCGTAATCGGCGCCAGTCTTTTTTCCTGCCCTACAATTCCAAGAGTAACGGCCCCATAAGCAATTCCAATTCCCGCCCGATTTTTTTCCAATTGCTTAATCCTGACCATATGATTGAGTTTCTGGCAAATCGTAATAGCACACAGCAATGCCGCTTCACTACTATTATCAAACAATACATGAAAACCTGCATTTTGGAATCCTTCTATCATTCCCCCTTTTTCCACGACCACAGGAACACTTACATGCAGTACCTGATTGATCGCATCAATCATTTCTTTGGCACATTTTTTCCGTATGGTTCTGTCAAAATCCGTTAATTGCAGGGAAAAAACTGTAAGTATTGCACTGGTCTCATTTCCCAGTTTTATATCCTCAATCCGTTCCTTTTTGAGAAGCAATAAAATCTTTGATGGCACATATCTGTAATATGCATCATTTATAACCTGCATTTCTTCCATATGCCCTGCTATATTTTCCGACATCCAGTTGAATACAGAAAATATCTCACTCAGTTCATCATGTCCCCTGACCGTCAGTTTATCATGAAAATTCCCTTCTGAAACCTGTTCCGCATGCTCCTTCAGCTTATGAATCCTCTTAAGAACAGAAAAATGGACGATAAAAAACAGCAGAAAAAAAGAAAAAAATGTAATGAGCAGCAGAAACCTCATATTATCATCAATCTGTTCCTTCATATTTTTTGCAATCTTCGTCTCACTGAAATCTATCCCTACAAATGCAGCTGTGGTTCCCTCCTGATTTATAATAGGAACATATACCGAATCGAGACGTTCCTCCCCATAATACACTCTGTCAAAATTTCCACTTGCAGTTTTAGATTCCAATATATCAGATAAACCTGGGTAATTTGTTTTTAATAAACTTTCCTCTCCCAGTTTATGATTAACGATACTTTCTTCACCATCAAGCTTTAAATCGACAAAATATATGCCTTTTTCTTCCGTCTCTACGATAACGATATATAAATAATATACCTTTGAACTTTTTTGTATTTTTTTCATTTGTTCTATTAACTTATAGTATTGTTCATCTTCCTGTCTGAGCGCTGCATATTCCTGTAACTCTTCTTCCGTTACCATATCTTCTATAATCCGGGCAATGGAAACCGCATAATTTAACTGCTGCTGATTTAACAGTTCTGCATATTCTCCATATAAAAACAGACGTACAGAAAACACGATAAAAAACATAACCCCCATAAACAGCAGTGTAAATTTAAGCTGCAATCCAAATTTTACTTTCATATCATTTCTCCTCTTATATTGGTACCCGATTTTGCTTTACAAAACTGGCTGCCTGCTCACCCAGCGTTATGTAGTGGTAATTGTCATAGTTCCAGGATTAGATATCTGTATCACCCCGGCATATGCACACATTACCTTTGACACTGATGTCAATGCCGGTTTTCCTGCAATCAGCACCTTTACAGTCCCTGGTGTCCAGGGTGCCGGTATAACCGGTATACAGGGCATCGGTGTAAGTACGCCTAATGCTGCAGCAGTTGCCGATGCTACTGTTGGATTTGCCATACTGCTGCACATACCAAAAGGCATAATATTTTTCATTGGTACATTGTCCATAATTGTAGCAACTGGCTGTGTTGTCAGTGTTTTATTTTCCGGGGTAACCATAAAAACAGATGGTGCCATGCCAAAAGAACAGGAGCACATTGCTCCCCCGCATACCAGATTTCCCATATACTTTTCCTCCTGCTAATATAACCGGGTTACTTTGGTCAAACCTCCCATAGTTGTGATATCCGACAAATATTTATGCAAACTATCCTCACCCATTTCATTATGTACATTAACGGTTTTCCTGCCTCTCTATCTGTGAAAAATCCATCCGAATATCCGTCACACGCTTTACCTGTTTCATTCTTGCCGACTGTATCTCCACCGGTCCCGCCTTGCCATATACCGCTGTATGCATAGGCTGATTAAGACCTGTCCATATTTTTGTTTTTGTGTCAAAATCTATATTATTTATTTCAAAATCTACTTCTGTTTTCTCCCCTCCAATTTCTTCAAGATGATGAATGTCTCCTAACACCTGTAACAGCACATCCATTAGTTTTAATTCCTCTTCCGCCCTGTATTTCGTGTCGCTGTTCGAATATGGCACCAGCATAAAATAGAGGTTATAATAGTTGGAAGGATACTTCAGCTGTGTAGCACTGACCGATATCATCTGCGGCAGGTGTATATCCTGATTTTTTTGGATATCATATAAATAAATGCATACTGCCAGATTATGATCCTCTCCCGGTACTCCCATTCCAATCTGCCCTTTTTCCATATGAAATTCCTGTTCCAATGCTTGTGCCACCAGCCTCGTTAACTGCATCCCTGCTCTTGTAATCACATAATCATTATGTTCCACAGCCTCTACTCCTCTCCTGCTGGCGTAACCAGAATACCATTTCTAAACTCCCCTTCTGCTACCACTTCTCCTGTAAGGGGATTATATAAAATTCCATAACCATGATACTTCCCCAGTGAAAAATTACCATCATATTTCATGGAACCGTCTCTTGTATATAAAATTCCGTAACCGTCATACATCCCATAACGGAATTCTCCCTCATATATCCGTGCTTCCGTATTTTCATCATATAGCTTGCCGCTTCCGTAAAACAGACTGTTAAAAAAACCGCCCTCATATATGATATTTCCTGTATCAGGCTTAAACAGCTTCCCCTCCCCATCGTACTCATCCTGTGCAAACTCTCCAATATAGACAATTTTTCCGTCTTCGTTATAAGCCGTTCCTTTTCCTTCCTTTTTATCCTTTACAAAACTGCCCTCGTAAGAAAGCCAGCCCTTTTCATCATAGAGTTTCCCCTCTCCGTTTTTTTTACCGTCTGTCACACTGCCTATATACATAACTGCACCGTTTTTATAATATAAAATAGTCTTTCCGCCGATAAACTCTCCTTTTGCAAATTCACCCTCTGCTATTACCTCTCCTTTGTCATATAATTTCCCCTGTCCTTCATAAACCCCATCCAAAAATTCACCCTTATAAACCACCTCTCCGTTTTGGGCATATAAGATTCCCATTCCATTGTAAAGTCCCCTGGAAAATTCCCCAACATATCTTTTGGTTCCCGAATCATAAAAACTTTTTCCAGTTCCCTCATATTTACCCTTTGCAAATTCACCCTGATATTTTAACTTTCCCTGATCATTATAATAACTTCCGCTGCCCTCAAAAAGTCCGCCTGTAAAAGTACCTTCATACTGTCTGGTCTTATCCCGGTAATATAAAACCCCTTCTCCCTCATACCGGTTTAATGCAAATCCTCCTTCGTACTTTGGGCTGCTGTTATCATAGTATTCTATCCCGCTGCCCGAATACATTTCTTTTTCAAATCCACCCTGATAAATCAGATTCCCTTCATAATCATACAGTCTTCCTTCTCCTTCAATTCTCCCCTCCTGCAAAGCACCTATAAACAAAACACTTTTACTGTTCTCTTCAGCAGTCAGCTTTACTTTTCCGGTATAGGCAAATCTCTCCTTGGAATTAACAGGCATGGTTTTTGTAAACCATTTTGGAAACCAGTCTTTTTCCAGATATGGAAACACGATATCTTTCCACAATAAAGGAAGAAATGTCACAGCCAGAATCATCCCTGTCACTATCCTTTTTCTAATGTAATACTTTCCAAACCGAAAATACTCTTTTTTTGTCATTTCTGCCTCCTGCTATTTTATCTCTAACGTCCCTATCCTTTCAAATATAACACCCGGTTCCTCCTGTCCTTTTACTTCCTTCCCTTCTTTTTCCAACAGCCAGATTCCCATAATATATACCGCAATAAATATTATTAATTTAACAACTTCCAGTCCTTTATGATAAAACTCTGCCAGCTTCATTTTCAGCTTTTGGATACCCGGTATATATGCCTCTGCCTCTTTGGGCATCACATCACATAAACTGCTGTATGCTTCATAAATTGCAAAGAAATCCTCTGGTATATCCTGTTCCAGGCTCTTTGTCAGTTCTGTTAATTGGGGACTCATCTGCCGTTCCAGTTCTTCGGAAAAAAGGTTCCTTAATAGGATAGCAACCCTCTTATTGACCGCAGTCATTCTCGGCTGCTCCTCATAAAAAATATACCACTCATAATGAAACCTTACGTCTTCCCCCTCAATTAGAATATATTCAACAGACAACATCTGATGGATCAAAAAATCCGGCAGTTGCCATAACAATACTTTTTCCAGAATATGCTTTCCAATCAGAATCCTCTGCTCCAAAGTCAATATATTCCTGTTTAAAAGTTCAGTCAAAAGAATTCCCTGTCTCTTATAAAAGACTACATACAGACTGCCTTCCTTTGTGAAACACCCCTTATAGTCCTCATATACCGTATTTTCTCTTAGGGCAAAGAACAATGGCAGTAATTGCTTCACATGATTTTCTTTCATAAAATGAATCATAATATAATGCTCTCTCCCACCATCGGTATGACACTGTATGATCTGATATCCCTGTATCATTTCTTCGATATATACTACTTCAAACTTTTCATTTAATGCCTGAATCACCAATTCTACCACTCCAATTATTAACCACAGTTAAATGATATCCCGTACAATCACAAATGCAGCAGCTTTTAACTGCTGATCTTCCTGACTGACTGCCATAACCTCATATACTCCTGACTGGTTCGGTGCCGTATAACAGCCGTTTGTGTCTATAGTACCTCCCTCTTCTTCTTTTACACTCCATTTCACATGTCTTTGCACTTCATCCCCGATAACAGCCTCAAAATAACAGCTTTCCCTCACCTGTAAATTAACGATATCCGGACGGACACACAGGTGGATTATCTTCTTTTCCTTCCGCTGTGATGCCTTATCCTTTACAGCCATCCAGTATACCCGCAGGCGTCTGGTGTCTACCTGTTCCAGACATTTCACGCCAATTACAAAGCTTCCCTTTTCCATATTTACCCTGGCTGCCAGTTCTACTTTGGGACAAACCGAATCCTCAAATACATCTCTGCTTCCGTAAATCACCTGATTGTTTTCCTGAACACCTCTGGAAAGACCTAATGATATAAAGACTTCTCCCAACCCCAGTTCATGGATAATCTCCCCTGAACAAAAACGCTGCCCGGTAATTCCTCCTACACCCAAATCTATAATTGTGCTGCCTGTCCTTATTTCCAGCCTCTGATCCGGCAGAACCGTATTAGAAGATATACCAGACATGTGGGTATGATTCATGGACTTTCCCACAGGGTTCTCCCTTAGCCTGATGGACTCCAACGTTCCACTCAATATATTATTCCACACATACTGCTTATAAGGGAGATTCTCCACACCATCAATCACATAAGTATCTCCTGCACGAATCACTTTAAGTCTGGCAAGATAAATTGCCTGTTCATAAGTATTTTTCAGAATATCCTCCATTGCCGCAGCATAATAATTTTTTAAAATCATATGCTGTACATCCGCATCCGTAATGGATACCGGAAATTTCCCCTTAATCAAATCTCTTTTGGTATCCTCTCCTATCTTCAGGACAAAGCTATCCGGAATAACCTCAAGATATCCTTCTTTACCTTCTACCGCTTTGGCACGGATACAGCTTCGAAACACATACGTATCAGATGGGGCAAATTGATTTTCATCAAAGGAAACGGTAGCTACATGATTCTCCTGCTGTTCCATACAGGAAAGATTCATCTGATAAGAAAAAGACACCGGTTTTGTCTGTTCTGTTTTTTCAACAAATATTGTAATTTCTGCTTCTGTATTGCTCTGTATATACTTAGGGACTTTTTGCCGGATTCGAATCCCGTTCCCCTGAAAAACTGTCTGGGTATTTTCATATAATTCTGAAATCTGTTCCCCCTCGCTGTCCGGCTCCTCCTCCGTAACAAATAACCGATAGCCTTCTTGATATTTATTAAACTCTTCCTCCTGCTCATCATTTACTCTTGAAATATTATGTATCGGCTCCTTCATCTGTTCATCATAAACAATACAAAGATATAACTCCTGCCTTTCTCCCCCTGATGCTGCATATCTTGAAAAACCCTCGATTGCAGACAATCTTTTTGTTACCGGGGATGCCACTACTATTTCCCTTCCTGAAAAATCCAGTGCCAGTCCCCTTTCCAAAGAAACAGTCAAATCATCCACTTCTACTACCTGCATGCCGCATACCACACCGGTACCATAAAGAAAGCGGTTTAACATTCTCCTTTTATCATTCATATAACGTTGTTCTGCCTCAAAATCATCTACACTTAAAAGCTTTCCGTAAAAATACCGGTTCCTTTCAAAAGGAAAATATTTCAGATTTTTCAACTGTAAGACCCCTTTCATATTTACTGTGCTATCATGGATACATATGGTATCAATCCGTCATCATCTACCCGCATACTCTTATATCTGCCCAGACAGCTGTTAATTCCTATATATGTATACCTGTCCAGAAAGATATAAGGCTCTAAAACAATCAGCCTGCACTCTATATAAGCTGGTACTGCTGACCGGATGATTTTTTGTAAAACAGAATTTTCCTGCTGATTAGATACTGCTCCCTGCAAAAGTACGACTGTGACCATATACGCATTGTCACCATAAAGCCTTTCCAGTATTTTTGTCTTTCTGATATCGGTCTGATAATACTCTGTCTGATAATACTCTACAATCCATGGTCTGCTTCCCGTATATAAAAAAACCAGTTCTTCCATATACTGTTTTGTCCCCCGTATGCCAAACAATCGTTTCCCGTTCTCTATCAGATAAATCAGCTGTTCTCTGCTCCACACCATTACATTTTCCATGGCAAACCAGCCCGCCAGCCATTCCAGAAATTCAGGATTGGCATATGCGGGATACAACATATGGGGTACGGAAGAAATCAACTGGTTCATTTCATAATAAATCCATTGGAAAATACTTAAATACCGGGATAAAAAAGAATCCTCACCAGCCTGCTTTCCATATATGTCCGGCAAAAAGGAAATCCAGGAATCTGCCTGAAAAAAAATCTGTATTTCCAATTGGTCGGCAGCAGTTTCTACATCTGTCTCTACACTGACTGCCAACCACATATAACGGCCTGTCACTCCGTTTAACAGACCTTCGGATGTCTCTTCCAGATAGTATGCTTCACAGGTAGAAAATATGGAAAGCTTTTCCTCCATAGGCACATTTTCTTCTAAAATAAGCTGTCTGATATCATATTTCTCATGATTCCATATCAAAAATTCCTGTTCTGACACAAATAACCGGATTTTTATAATCCCGGTCTTTTCTCCCTGCTGGTATGCTGTGATTCTGGACCATTTTGTCTGCTTTTCTTTGCTATCCATCAAATCAGAACATAAATACCCTTTATATAGAATAAAATCCTCTTTCTTATTTAACAAAAAATACTGCATGCCATCCACAATAATCACCTGCCTTTATCACATCTGTCCAGTACTACTCATTAGTCCGGATACACTGTATTTTTATCTCTTCCAGATAAGCCATTCCGTTAAAAGGAAGATAAATATCCTTATTATCATCCCGCATGACATTTCTTCCGCCGGCATGGATTGCCAGATCATGAATCCCCACAGTCTCTGGCAGGGAATCTATAAAACCAAATACCCGGCTGTAAATGATGGGCTTCCCAAAATCCATCTGTTCTTCAAAATATCCTCTTACATGTTCCTCAATCCTTGTTCCCGCATCCACATAACGGCTTTTAACCCTGACTTCCAATCTGATACTGACACCAATATATTCGGTCTTCTTAATTATGATACGTGTTCCAAGCATCTTTCTTTTTTCCAGAAAGTGCATTACATTTTTATCATATATATCATCTTTTAAAATTCTGCGGTGATTAGTAAATGGCTGTATCACGACTTCTAATGTATTTTCCAAAACATCCGATGCAAATACCTTTACTTTCTTTATCCTGAGTCCCGGTGTCCTTTTTATGATTTCCTCATAATCCTTATAGGTTACTGCCCTGTTCTCCATCTCCATTTCTTTCTTATATCTCTCGAAACAGGCATCAATGGATTCTGTGTTCTCCCCTCCCGCAGCATCTTCAGGATTAAATAACGCTATCGCCCGTCTTTCCCTGTCAAACCCGCTCATCTGATTTTTCTGGATATTCCCGCCTCCGCCTGCACTTACTGCATACGATATGATCTCTATATTTCCTTTTGGCATCATTCCCTGTCTGCCGTTTCCAAACCGTAAAACCCCCTTTTCTTCCTCTAACACGTAACATCTGTCCATATGACCTGCCTTTGCAAAATCCGATACACGAAACCAGGGTATGTAATATCCCCTGTTTTTATCCTCTTCTACCCAAAGTGCAAATGATAAACCCAATACATTGCGGTCTGGCAGAAAAAACTGCTGATCTGGCATTCCTGTCCCTTTGTATATAAAAGCACCTATTTTCCGGTCCGGGCTGCCCGACACCAGACGGATTGTCGTTTTTTCCGGCAGACCTTCAAAAATTTCTTTTGCAAACACAAAAGTCCTCATTTCTTCCCTGTCATAAAATGCAAATTTTTTTGTCTGTTTGTACCCCTTTTCCGTCCTAATGTAAATCCTTGTATCACCATGGAGCACATTCCATGACTTTGCAGTAATCTCATAAAAATCCTTTTCTCCAGGAAAGAATTCTGATTCCTGATACTCAAATATTGTATTTTTCTGCACAAAAGATATCATATTGAAAGAAATCCCTTTTAATAACGGCGCAGTATCATACTCTCCGATTGCCGTTAACCGAAGCCGGCAGTTACTATCCATTTCCTCCATTCTTCCTGCAAAACGAAACTTTAGGATTCCCGATTGCAGCAATCCGCAGGTCGTATCCTTTAAAATTTCACATATCTGATAATTAGTTCCATTATGGTAATCCAGCTTTAATTTTACTAAAGGAATAAATTCTTCATCAATCATATTGCGGCTTACAGGATATTGATCAAACAGATCAAAATAAAGAGTATGGACGATTTTTTCCTTTAATGGATGTTTCAGGCAGATTTCATATTCTGCCCCAGATTCCGGTTCTTCCCCAAATGGATACCACGTAGGTCTTATCTCCTCCACAAGCATATCATCTTTTTCTATATATGCCGTCTCCTCCGCCTCAAATACCACACTGCCAGCCAGTGCCTTTGTTCCTCGGGACATAAAAAATTCCTCTTTTACGCCGGAAATTTTTGCATAGACCTTTGACGGACACATTCCTTTTTTACACATGCCAAGTAAATGTAAAAATGCCTGTAAATGTGCCTCTCCAATCTGCCCTATATGAAATTGCTGCAGTTCTATCATATAAGCAAGCAGTTCCAGCAATACGATTCCACTGTCTGACAGATTATAATTTGTCCATGCTGGATAAATCTGATCTATTCTGTTTTTTGCTCTCTCTAATATTTCCTGAAAGTTTGCATCTTCCAATTCTTCTATCGGAATCATGGTTATTTTCCTCTCATACGAATGTTACCTCTATTTCGTGTTTCCCGCCAATCCCCAGTACATAAATTCCCAAGCCGGCCTCATCTTTTAAGCTTATATTATTTATATATAATACTTCCTCCATCTGACCACAGGCGTTTTCAATCTGCATGATCGTGGGTATCGTTCCTATCTTCCATCCCTGTCCGTCAAAATTTCCTGTTACCGGGTCCAGAAATGAGTTTATTTTCCGAATAATCTTTTCTTTTAACTGACAGACCTTTACAGAATCTTCTGCCGTTACCGTCATATATACTTGCAATATCACCCGCTCTGGCTCAACTATATGCAGGCGTCCTCCTTCATACAGCTGCCGATCCATATATGGCAGCAGACACTGCATGATATCTTCTTTTATATATTCAAAATGTATTCCCGATTCAATTCCGGACCCGGACAATACTGCCAATGTAATATGCCCCGGAACCCTTTCCCCTTTTTCATTCCTTCCTGGAAAACATTTAACCTGCAATATATTTCTAATCTGACTATAAACAATATCTTCAAAATCCCTGGCTGTTACCGCACGATTTTGATGCCGTAAAAAAGATGCATATCTCTTCACTGCCTGTCTCCTGTTTTCCTGATCACATCCACCTGACATGGATTCACAATTTGTTACTTTGTTGATAAATCCTATATTACGCTCCATCATATTGACAGAATAAGCGGGCAGATTCCCCTCTTTTCCGCTTTCCTCTTTTGTCTGTACTGGCGTGGAATTCAGATAGATACCGGTAATCAAAGGAAAATCTACATCCCCTTCTGCCTCCTGCACGATTCGAATCCAGTACCCTGCATTTTCAAAAAACTCCTGTTTCTGAAATAAATGCTCTGCATAAATGGTCACAATCCCTGTCCGGGTCAGATGATGCGTCTCGTCCTCCACCCTCAAAATACTCCATCCCGTCTTCCCATAATACTCGTACCGGTATCGGATACGTCTGTCCTGTTTCCCCTTTTCCAGCACAAACAAAAGGCGGATATCCTGCTCCTTTAACGGTGCCGAAAAAACAAGATACAACATTCCCTTACCTGGAAAAGCATTATAAAAAGGAACTAATTCGCTGCTGCATTTCATTTCCTGTGATTTAAGCTGATTTACTGCATACGCATATTCCGGCCAAATTCCCTCTTCATATATGTAATCGAACGTTAAATTTTTCATCCGGGGCACAACATAAACACCGTCCATGGTGTACAGATTTTCCATCCTGGAAATCCTGAGCCGTATACAGTAAATTTCTCTTGCCGCAACCAGATAAGGACAGATATCTTTCGGGCATACAAAGTTTACCGTTACCCTCTGCTCATCCTTCTTCTCCCGGAATATGGTTTCATAGCCTTTCGTACCGGGTATCTTTGTCCATCCAAACCCGTTATAATATTCCCATATAACAGCACCAATTGTAATATCCACCGGTTCAGGCTCTTTAAATTCCGACTGATGCATAATATTTCTCCACTGTATCGGAACATCCAAAGACCGAAGTTCACTGGGGCAGCAAAGAAATTCCAGATCAAAGCTCATCCGTAAAGATGCCCCCTTTTTTGAAAACACCTCATCACAGGAAACATATATTTCTGCATACGGATAAGGCTGTTCACTAAAGGGAAGAAACACATCCGTATCCAACTCTAAAGTACCGTCATAGATTCCGTCCGGTGAAAGATAATTCCCCTCTGCTGTCAGAGAAATTCCAGAAAATGTCACTTTGCTTTCCGGTTCCATACCCTGTATTTCCATCCGTATAAAAAAGCTGGTTTTACCTCCAATGACAGCCTGTTCAAAAGGCGGCATTTTCTTCTCTTTGTATAGATATACTCTGCCGTTATCATACCGGGGGGCCGCAAATTCCACAAATCCCTGACTGCTGTAATAGGACCACTTTATCCTGTTTCGAAGCAGCTGTTCTGTTTCTTTGGCCTGTATGTTTTGCAGCAAATGAAAATCTATCGCCAGCTCTCCTTCCGTTTTGACTGATAGCAAAACAGAATGCCCGATATAAAAAACATGGGACTGCCGGTTATCCGTCGATTGTATGGACATTGGAACATCCAGTGGAGCACTTATATAATCTGTCTTTCCATTCACATAAAAAATGTGCTCCAGACGAGCAGGTGATACATATACCTCCTCTCCTGTTTCAAAAACAATCGTATTCTCCTCTTTGGTTTTCCCCATTACCCTTGTGCCCGCTTTCACCAATGCCCCAGGGACCTGTTCATTTACAGTAGAAAAAGTGACATAACCCTTTGCTGCATTTGCAGGTAAAATATCAGCACCAATCCGGTTATAAAAATGTATCCGGCAGCTTTCCATCATCTGGTCAGACAGCCTTTTATTCCTCTCCATCATTTCTGCAAATAGAATGGCCAGTGCTGTTCCCATATCCGCATTTTCCGAATCAAATTTCCATTCTGCCGTATAAGCTGCTGCTTTTCTTCTTATATTTTCGATTGTATTCTCTATCTCGTTTTTAAGAAAACCAGGAACCGCCACCTATCATTCCTCCTAATTAATCTTTACTAAAGAGCCTTTGATTTCAGCCATGCCGCTGCTGTTAATTTTCATGGAACTGGATTTTAATTCCGTTATATCGCCTTTTATCTCCAGCTTTTGTGCCTGAATCTGAAAACTCTGCCCTGCCTTTTCCGTTAATTTATCCCCATTCATGGTAAGTTTTTTTCCGTCTATTACAAAAGCATCCGTCCCGTCTACCGACAGCGTAATCTTTTTTCCTGCAAAAAGTCTGATACTTTCGTTTTCCCCGTCTATTACCATTCCATTTTTTCCATTTTCATCTGATATAGAGATACTTTTTTCCTTATCCTTTAATTCAATGAGGAGTTTTTTATTGGTACAGATTTTAATCTGCCCCGAATCATCCCCGTCATCAAAAATAATCTCATGATTCCCCTTCGTACGGAATTTTTTTATGATATTTTCTTCCCCGGCAGTTTTTTCCGGTATCTGGTCAACCTGATTCCACATACTTCCAATCACCATAAGGCTGCTGATATCCCCCATCAGGCTTCCCACCACTACCTCCGTCCCTATCTCCGGATGAGCATAAAATCCATATCCTTCTCCGCAGTAAGGGCTTAACACTGGCAGCCATTTTGTGCCATTTTTCCCCTCCTCTCCGGTTAAAAATTCCACTAAAACCTTACCGGGTTCTTCTTCATTCCAGTTTTCCTTTACCAATGCACGCATCATACCCATACATCTGCCTGAAGCTTCTGTTTCTTCCCTGCTCTCTCCTGCTGTCCACCGATCATTTTCATCCCCTGCCAGAAAATCCGTAGTAAACCCGCTGCTGTCAAAATTGTGGCGGACTTCCCTGATATGGTAAACGTCCGCATCATCCGGATCAACACCTTTTATCCTGACATATCTCCCTGGAACCAGCTCCGGCATTCCAACCACACTACCGGCAGCTGTTTTCATTCTCTTTTTCTTTTCTTCTGCTCTCTTTTCAATCCAGTTTTGAAGAATCCGGTTATCCAGTTCTCCTCCCAGTTCCCATTCCTCGATTCTGGTCTGGGATGTCAGGGACGGAGTGTTCCCATCCGTTTTAATATCTTTTGAACACATATTACCTGTCTTATCTCCCTGAGAGCTGTAAGCTCTGATTTGTTCATTATAATAGCTTTTCCCACTCTGAAAAGAAATCAGATTCTTCCCCCACTCCAGTTGCAGAAAAGGAGACGTATTTTTATCAGCTTTCTTAAAATATACATCCCCGCCCACCACAAAAAATGCCCTGTCTGCCCTTTTGCATAATTCATTTTTTATAAATTTATAATCTGTACTGCTCTGAATCAACTCTCCCTTTTCTTCTACTGCATCTACATGAAGAGTATCATACAACTCGCTGTAATCCTTTATGATCTGCTCAAAAATCTTTGAATAGGTGTCCTCCGCATACTTATATTTCTCTCTTTTATTTTCCATTAACAGTTTCCTGAAATCTACCGCTGTCACATGGATGACCGGAGCATCCCGGTAAATCGTCCTGTATTCTTTCACATACCCCTTAAAAACTGTCGTCAGATTAGAGCCATATCCCAAAGCTGCCTTCACAATTGTTCCCGGTGAAAACATCTCTTTTATTTCATTAGTGAAGCTATGATTTGTCAGATTAAATGCATTCGTTATCCTGAAACTCAATGCCGCTGTTTCCTCTGACGAAAGTATAATCTGTATACTGTCAATTGCCGTATTTTTTGCCGTAATGATATTTTCCGTACTGTTCCCCACATAGATGGCTGCTGACGGAGTGCTAAAATTATCATATGCTTTCACCAGTTCATCATAGGTATAGGTTCCTGTCATCAGATTTTTATCCTTCATAATATCTTCTCCGTGCCATCATAACGGCGGTAATTTCAATTTCTGTCCCGGAACAATATCCAATGGGTTTAAGATTCCATTTTCTTTTGCTATTACCTTCCATGCTTCCGGGTCTCCGTATTCTTCCGCCGCAATACTCCATAGTGCTTCTCCCTGCAGCACCACCCTTACTTTTGTCCGGTCAGGGGATTCAAAGGGGGACGACTTTTTTCCAGTAGAAATATCATATATGGACTTAAAAGTTACATCCACCTTTGCCCGAACCGGTTTTCCGTCTGCCAAAAACATTGTATAATTTTCTTTTACCTCTGTTATAATTCCAGTAAAATGAATGCTTCCCCAGGAAAATGTCACCTGGGGAACCCTATGAAGAGTTCCATCAATCCGGGTAAGACCTGCTATCTTTTTCGTATATTCCGTTACATCTGTTCCGCTTTCCTGTGGATTTTCCAATGTCGGCGGTGTATATGTATCAAAAATAAACGTAACATTCAGCGTTGTACTGTTTCCTGCAACATACTGCCCAATCGGTCCGTCCAATCCCGGAACATTTTTTTCAACATATTGGATACTGTTTAACAGATTATATTCTGAAGGATTAAACTCTACCTGTATCTCCTCTGTCTGTCCCTCTACAGCCAGCTTTGCTTTTGTGATGATATCTCCCATTTTTTACACCTGCTTCCTGCTAGTCCAGACCATATCTTAACCGCTCCATTTTCATTTCCTGTTTCACGTACTCCACAACCTCTTTCATTATTTTTTTCGTGGAAATCTGCTGTATCTCCTGGCTCTTCTTCTTAACAACCGATTCCTCCTGTAACTCTAACTGCCTTTTCAGGCGAAAAAGCTCCTCTTCATACCGCTTCATTGTCAGTTTTGTCTCCTGCCACTCTCCCTCATTATTTGTTACCACACCAAATTTTTTAAACAAATGTATCAGCTGTTTCTTCTCTCCTGGCTGGTTATAAATCTGCTCTATCGTGCGGATAAATTTTCGATTGTCCTGGCTGGTGACTGTCTGATAATACTTATTCTCATAAAGTCTGATTCTTTTATAAAACTCTCTTGTAAATATCCTGTTAATCTGCCAGTGCCCTTCCATCCGGACAGAATTCTCTTTTTTCCTGCGATGAACCACAGTCAATCCATAATAACCGCAGGTTTGTACATTCTGATACCTGCCCATAATTCTTTTTGCAAATGCAGCATGTCTATTCTCCATTCTTCCACTTCGCACCCGTTTTGTTCAAAATGCTGAGTTCCGTATAGGCCACCTCAAACGTATCGATCAATATCTGTCCGCTTAACGCATCGATATCAGAAATCTCCCATCTTGACACAAATGCATTATCAACTGCATATTCCATAACAATCTCTCCAGAACGTCCTAACACCGCAATGATAATCCCCTGTTCCAGATACATACCCGGGCGAAGCTTAGCCAGTAAGGAAGTCCCATCTTTATAAGCTCCCCTCTGAAACTTTAACATCCGTGGATTTTTTGAAGGAACTGCCGTAATCTGTGCAGTGCCTCCCTTGGATATTATCCTGGTTTTTACCTCCATATGCAGACCCGATATCTTACTAAATGATACCTCCTGGTTTTCAATCCAAACCCGGAACCTGTAATTTGTAACTAATTCCTCATGTAATCCCAATATTATCCTCCATTATTTCTTGTAACCAATCACGCAGTGATTGATTGCCTGCTTGTCTGTCTACATGCGAAAGCAGATTCTACTGCGGATGATTCCTTATGTATAACTTTTGTAAAATGATTGCTTTTCATCCTCAAAACCCGCCTATATCAAAAGCATTCTCCGGCTCATCATTTAACTGCCGGTTAATTTTAGAAAACTCTCTGCACCATCTCTTCCTCTCTCCATGGGGCATTGACATGATATCATCATGGCTCCAATGGGCATAATAGGCAATAAATGCTGCCTCCTCATAAATCTGTTCTGCCGGATACAGGATTATATTCCGGCATTCATAAAATTTACCGGTACTTCTATTTCCAGATTACAATGCGGACATACCGCTTTATAAAGAGGAGAATCCATTGTATTTATCTTTTCATATAAATCCTGTAAGTATGCCAAATCTGCCGTATACAGATTTTCAATCATACGGGTATCTACTGCCGGCAGGGAACCTAACTGTGTCACGACTCTTGCCAGCAGTATAATCGTTAAATATCCCGGATTTTGCTGCACCCGCGGATCCTTTAATGGCAAAATCTCATCTGCCGCTGTTGCCAGCCGCATAACTCCTCTTTTATGCAGGGTTCCCGTATTATCCAGATAACCTCTTGGCAGCGTAAATTCATATTCTGTCTGAAACGCCATGTTCTTCACCTCTTACATCATTTTTATTTTGTTCTTGTCATGCCTTCATGGGCAATTTCCAGAGTCTCTACCGCCACCTCCGATGAGGTCGCATTAAAATCCGGTGCCGTATACTTTGTCGGCCAGGCGTTGATCACCTGCCAGGAGGCTGCATCATTTCCGTCAATATCAATCAACGTGATGGTAATCGTCTTCCTGTCTACATCCTTTTCCAAGCCGGTCGCCATCCATTGATAGAGAACATCACTGTCCATAAGCCCCTGTTTCATGGTTATATTTCCGTATTTCTTTAAACCGGGAACCTTCAAAGGTGTCTGCACCTTATCCCCTTCCCTATATTCAATCACATCAATCGAAGCATCAAATCCGGACACTTCACTAAATCCTCCAGCCGTCAGACCATCTATTTCCACCTTAAACCTAAATTTCCCATGTGGGTATCCCTGTGCCATGCTATCCACCAATCCTTTCCGTCAGGTTCATTTTATCTCTACTGTGCATCTCCGGTTTTCTGGGTAATCCTGAATATCACAAATTCCGCCGGTTTTACAGGGGCAACTCCGATTACACAGATCAGCCTTCCATTGTCAATATCATCCTGCGACATTGTGGTCCGATCCACATTTACAAAAAAAGCTTCATCCGTCGAAGTCCCTGCCAAAGAACCGTTTCTCCATAATCCGGTTAAAAATACTTCTATCGTACGTTTTACTCTCACCCATAAGGTTTCATCGTTTGGCTCGAATACAGCCCAGTTTGTATTCGCTTTAATGGACTCCTCTATGAATATGAACAGTCTGCGGACATTTATGTATTTCCATGAACCATCACTAGTAGCCGTTCTGGCACCCCATACCCGTATTCCCATTCCCGGAAAAGCACGAATCAGATTCACACCCTTTGGATTTAAGATATCCTGTTCCCCTTTATTAAAATTACAGTCCAGACCCACACATGCCCTTACGACTTCATTTGCAGGAGCCTTATGTACGCCCCGTTCATTATCACTACGGGCATAAATACCGATTACCGAACCAGATGGAGGAATGGCGATATTCCGCTTATCCAAAGGGTCAAAAACTGTCAGCCATGGATGATACAAAGCGGCATAATTCGTATCAAACATATCTCTGTGTGCATTAATGTCATCTATTTTTTTTGCATCCTGCGGTATATCCAGCACTGCGAAACGGCTTGCAAGATTCTCACAATGCTCCACCAGTTTTAACTGTACATTGGGATCTGTCACTCCAGGCACCGCCATGATAGATACCACATCATTATCTACAAATGCCTGTATTCCTGTTCTTTTTCCGGCTCCATTATCAACACCGGTAAAATCTGCTGCTGACAAGCTGCCGGCAGAACCGTTTGAGCCTTCTGTAAAAGTCATTCCTGCCACTTTCAGACTGCCATCTCCCGCAGCCTGTTCAAACGGAGAAACAATCTGCTGTGCCTCGGGTTTTATATATTCCACACGGATTAAATCAGATTTTTCCGTTTTTTTCACCACAAAATTAGACTCATTAATATTAAAGGAAACATTTTCATATAACTCCACAATATCATCAAATCGGACTTCCAGATTAAACTCACAGGTCATAATGATTTTTTGGGGCAATAACTCCGTATCTACAATCCCATCATCAAACTCATTGGCAAATTCCAATATATCATCCTGACACTTTACCACCTCATTATAGACAACAGTCTCTGCATCTGCTTCCTTATAGGCAACAATATCTCCCACACGAAACCCTGCCGCTTTTTTCGCTTTATATTTTTTCTTATCATTTTCTGTCACGATTTCCATAATTTGTGTTTTTGCCTTACTTGCAGGTGATATGGTTACCTGAAGCTGGTTTCCCCACGCCCCTGGATTTTTAGCAGTAATCTTTAACACAGCTCCTTCTTCCTTCGGAAGATATCCTACCGCTTCTTTTGCATCCTCTGGTGCTACACGCATGATAAAACATCTGGAGCCCCCATTTACAAAAAAGTGCTCCACTGCATAAGCCAGAAAACGATAATCTCCAAATTCATTTTCTGACAGATATCCTCCATACTTTCTCTTAAAGTCTGCAAAATTGGTAACCAACTGCGGTAATCCCACTGTCATACCCCTTTGAGCCAGCCCGATAAAGCCAGCCGTACTGGTGCCCACTCCCTCCATGGGTTTACTTCCTGAATCAAATTCTTCAACATATACTCCCGGTGATAAATATTCTGCCATATTTCAGCCCCCTATCCTTTGTTTTTTTATATTTTATTGTGTATGTTTATATAACCTGAAGAAAACGTACCTTCAGATATTTTCATAATACATATGGTATTCTTTTAAATCTTCTCTGGATATTCTCTTGCCTGCCTTTCTGATTTCCAGCAGCAGTGCCTTCATGATATATTCCATACAGATTCCTTTTCCTGCATCTGCAGCAAAAAATGCTGCCTGTAAAGCTATATTTTTAATATAACTGCCAGAAAGCTCAAACTGTTTTGCCAAAAATTCATAATCCGGTATTTCATCAAACCTGACCTGCTTTGGAAACACAGTCTCCCAAAGCTGTCTCCTACACTCTTCATCAGGAAACGGAAATTCAATTAAAAACTGGATTCTCCTCTTAAATGCCTCATCTATATTCTGTATATAGTTTGTAGCAAGAATGACAACACCCTCATATTCTTCCATTTTCTGAAGCAGATATGCTGCCTCCATATTACTGTGTCTGTCATTTGAATTTTGCACCTCAACACGTTTATTAAACAAAACATCCGCTTCATCAAAAAACAAAACTCCCTGTCCTTTTTTTACAGCTTCAAACACGGCATTTAAATTTTTCTCTGTTTCTCCTATATATTTGCTGACCACTGCCGCTAAATCTACTCTATACAAAGTTGTTTCAAGAAAACCTGCAGTAATCCCGGCACTCATGGTCTTGCCGGTTCCCGGAGGTCCTGAAAAAATCATAGAAACCCCCCGTGCATATCGTATCTTCTCCCCGAATCCCCATGCATCATAAATCTTATGCCTGTATAAAACACGATTACATGCTGTTTTCAACTGCTCCTTCTGCTTTTCCGGCAAAATTAAGTCTTCCCAGCAGTATCCCGTATCCATTACCGTAATCATATTGTTTCCACATCTGCCTGTCTCCCTGATACATGCCTCCTTGATATCCTCCTGTAAAATGAGACTGCGTTTATCAAGAATCCTCCTTTTTTCTGCATTTTGAAAAATTCTCTCAATCTGTATGGGGGTAAAACGAAAGGTGTTGGAAAAAATACTTAACGGGATCTCATGTTTAACAGGATAACGTTCTGCATTTTTCTGCCACAAATACAGGTCTCCATTCTCTTCTTTATCCCAAAGTTCCCATATCCTCACATCTTTTTCTATTGCCAAAACCGGATTTTCTCCGGTAATAAATAAAAAGACCCCGTTTTCCAGAAAAATCCCGGTTATCTCCTCAATCACCTGTCTGGCACTTTCTTTTTTCATAAATTCCGGATCACAATAATGCACACAAATCCACGCATTCCGCATCTTTACCAATAAGAGGATATCATACCATAACTCTGGAAATGCCATATTCAGAATATTTTTTTCCATTGAGAATACCAGCTGTCTGATATCAATAAAACAAATATCATGCTTCCTGGCACTGCCATATCCTCTGACAACCTGTTTCCCGCTATTTTCTTCAGTGCACAGATAAATACCGGCCGGAACTATGTCAGTAATGCAGTCTATCTGCTTAAATAATTTCGTATCCTTATAGACCACACCGTCCTCCTCTTTTGTATGATACCATTTCAAAAAGGAGAACTTTCCGTGAAAGCCCTTATCCTTCGCAAACAAGAGCTGAAAAAAAGTATCCCTGAGCTTAAGCCCCCATCTTACTCTTCCCCTTCCTTCCTGCCCATAAAAGGAAAAAAAGTACCGGAGCAGTTTACTATCTTCTGCAAAATATTTATAAAGACCTATGTCTGCCTCATTCCTCATCAGATACAGCCTGATAGCTGTATCCATGCTTAAGTACCCATTATTCCAATCATTATTCATATAAATAAAAAATTTTTCAAAATAAGAATTCACTTCCCCTAATATTGCCAGTTCCACGCACATTTTCTCAAATGCGTCCAGATGCAGGGCAGACTCCACATCATATAATATGGAATCATGAAATTCTTTTTTCCCTGTCAAAGCAGGAATCTTATCTGGATTTGCATACTGCAAAAAATATTTTTTTACTTCCCTGCTTAAAATAGACTCTTCATAAGATGACTGCTCACTAAAATCATAAACACTTTCCTGTTCCAGCAAGGATAAAAAACAAAAAATACGATTTCCCTCTGTCTCCTTTACATATTCAAGATATCTTTCTGATTTTTCCTCTGTTATCATAGAAATTCATCTGCTTCCCTTTCCAATTTCACATCATCATTAACCGGTTTTCCCTGTTCTCTTCTTGTAATGCCAACCCGTCCCTGTTTCTGCTGCACTACATGCCCCAATTCATGCGGCAGATATTTTTCCTGCCCCGGCCCCACATATACCTGATTCCCCATCGTATATGCCAGTGCTCCAAGTTCTGCCGGTTTAGGAGAATTATAGTGTACCCTGACATCCGAAAATGACATCCCTGATTTTATTTCTGCGGCCTTTTGCAAAGCTTCCGGAATACCGGTTTCACCTGATTTTATGTTTTGTTTTTCTTCTTCCTGATACAATTCCCTCTCCCCTTAAGTCTCTTGTAAGTAAAATGGAAACACCAGATTAAACGGATTATTGGTTGTTCGTACCCGATATGCTATTTCTATCTGTATGACACTTTCCTTCTGCATCCGGTTTTCCACCTTCACGTTAATATCTTTAATTCTGGGTTCCCATCTAACCAATGCCTCTTCCACTGCATATCTCATCATTGTCAACGTTGTATAGTCTAATGCAGCAAACATATACTGATGAATATCGCATCCGAAATCCGGACGCATAACCCTTTCACCCTTTTTTGTCATCACAATCAGATATATACTTTGCCTGATACTATCCTCATAGGAGCATTCCATGATATGTCCTGTCACTTTATCGGCTGCAATCGGGAAATGCCAACCAGTTCCAATAAAATCATTTTCATTACCAGAATACAAAATATCATCTCCGCTCCCTAAAATAATATTTTCATTCTATCCTACATACTACAAATTGTATGTTGGAATTTGTAGTTCTTTTTTGTTGGAAAATATTGGAATCCGTCGATATTTATGGTTTTCACCACACCAAAAAAAGGACTATCACAATAAAAGAAAAATCTTCTCTCTTATTGCAACAACCCTTTTCTAATGTTTTTCTTATTTTCTTTTATTCATTTACCAGCTTTTTTAATATCTCATCCTGATATTCCAGCCGCTCCCCATGCTCCCGCACTTTTTGCACTAATGGGTCAATATATGCAAGTTTACGCTGGATTTCTTCATTTAGTCTTCGACATTCCACATGCTGCACACATAATTCTCTGCCATCAAACAATGCTGTAATCTTCAACATCATATCATTTTCAACCCAGGCAAACTTCTTATGTGTATAGCTGCTTAAAGCCTTCAAATCTTTTTCTACCTGATTAAGATATTCTTTTATCCTGGCAATACTTTCCTCCACTTTATGGAAACGTTCTTCCATTCTGATTAAGATTTCTTCCATCTGATCGATACGCTCTTCCACCCTGGTTAGGCCTTCTTCCATCTGATCAATACGC